>JAESGX010000049.1_pt1 | contig 258641 bp, 247 predicted proteins | sample 9269801 | NCBI WGS metagenome assembly JAESGX01 (sample SAMN16773122, study PRJNA677054) | algae metagenome | isolation source: Pleurocapsa minor GSE-CHR-MK-17-07R and co-occurring heterotrophs from wet... | place: USA: Lower Calf Creek Falls, Grand Staircase Escalante National Monument, UT ... | reverse complement strand
CCTCACGCTGACGCTTCCACGGTCGTTGTTCGCTCGCCATCTGTTCTCTCCTGATTTAGAAACCGAGAGCGAGAACAGATCGTGCTCATGAGGCTCGCGACAAGTGTGTGAGGGATGGACGCTTACCTTGCAGCCAGCGCTGGCTCAGCTAGGCGCGCAGATTTGAACCATTCTTTCACTTTTCCGCGGCGAGCCCGCGGCGGGGCAAAACCTCTGGCGTCCATAGCCTTTTTGCGCTTCGGCCGGGATTAGCATTCGGGGAAGCTGGAGTTTTCGCTGTATTTTTCGCTGTTATTAAAATTCCAGGGATTGTGTCCGGACCCGGAGCTAAACTCTGCGCGTCACGATACCGAGGCCACTGCGCACGCATTCCTGCGCCTTCCCTGCTGTTGATCGCACATGCATGCAGCTGCCGTTGGCGAGTTGAAGTCATTGCAGAGGTTGTGGGCTATGGCCGGACGCTTGGACGGTATCAAGACTTTTTCTTGAAAGAAGCGTCCAGAAATTTTAAATTGCGTTTGGATCACGCTGATATGTCGAGAAAACTTGGACTCACGATGGCTCTTGGTCGAAGGCCACAGCTGCAGCAAACTCGTCGGGAGACGATCGAATCCACCTACGCGAAATCTGCGCTCGTGATGGTCATCTTCACCGTCGCGCCGATTGTCTCCCTGCATTGTCCCGCGCACGCACAAGCCGATAGCAAAGGCTTCCTGCCGGTGTCGTTGCAATGTGCTGCCGGCAAATCGGTGCAGGTGCTGTATCAAGACCCCGCGGGACGAAGACTTCGTTATGAAGTTCAATATTCAGCTGACGAAGCCTCGGTTGCTCGCGCATTTCTCGCCAAGTCCCTGCAAGCGCGATTCGATCTGGCCGCCAAAATCAACTTCAAGAAAGAAACCGTCCCGGCATACATAACGCTGGGTCGTGAAATTGTTCTCAAAATTGCCTGGGCCAAATACGCATGCGAAAATGCGGCTGAACAGATGCGCCAGGAGGCAATCATGGCCAGAAATCGGGCGCAGCTTGCCGACCCATGAGATTCAAGTTGTCTGCGGCTCCGCGTGGACGCTTACGACACCGGCGTTATCGCATCAACCGGCAATTGCACATGGACCTCGCGGCCGAGCAGCGACAGCAGCGCATGCACACGCTGTTCATCCCGCTGAGTCTCGAAAATCGCGGTGTGTCCGGCGAAAGGTCCGGCTGCGATCGAGAACTTGTCGCCGCGCACCAGATTGAGATTATTGCCGAGTACGACGAAGCCGCTCTCGTCCTCGCGGGCCCGAATTTCGGAAAGGATAAACTCCGGCACCGGCGACGGATCGAGTCCGTTCTTGACCAGTTCGATCACGCCACGCGTGGATCGGATCGCTTGCCAGCGCGCAGCCTCCGGATCGAAGGACACGAAAACGTAGCGGGGAAATAACGGCGAGGCGACGTGGTCGATCTTGCCGGCATGACTGCGCCGCTTCTGGTATCGCGGGCAATAGACATCGAAGCCCTGACGCGCCAGATGCTCCATCGCGAGTGCCTCGTTGCGCGGCTGGGTATAGGCGGCGTACCAGCGGTTCATTCGGCTGCCCGGATCTCCGCGTCCTGCAACGCTTCCGGCGTGCGCGTCGCGATCCCGAGCAAACCCGGCACCAGCACGCGCTCGCGTCCCAATTCGATCTGCATAGCGCGGACGATGACCTCCGATCCCGGGATCCCGGTGACGATCACTGCATCGACCTCACCGAATTCGCCAAGGCTCGCTGCAACCGGCAGCCCGCAGAAACGGGTCCCCGCTTTGCTCTCGTCGACCACACCGGCAAGCTCAATCGGAAAGTCATGCGCGCAAAGAGTTCCGACCTCCGCAAGTTCCGAAGTGCCCGCAAATGCGATCCGCTTCCATCCGTTTTCAGCGCATTGCGCCATCAGCGCGGACATCTGCTCGCGCGCCTTGCGGAAGAACGTGAAAGAATAGGAGAAGTATTCCGCGGTTAGCCGCGTTTTTTCAGCGAAACCGTTTGGCGTGAGGTAATAGGCATAACGGCGCGGCGGAATCTGGCTGACCTTGATCCAGCCTTTGCCGACACAGCGCTTAAGATACGCGTTGGCGAGTCCGAGGGCGACGCCAAGCTCGCTCGAAATCGAGCGCTGCGAGGTACGCGCATCGCGGTCGATCGCATTCAGCACCCCGAGCAGGATTTCATCCTGGTCGGCGAAGGGCTCTGAGTTGTCTGACTTCTTTGGCGCTGGTGACATCGGCTCTGTTGCAGGCGTTTGTTGTTCATATCATGAACGTCCGCTAAGATCAATCTGACCGGGTCGCAGATTGCAAGCGGGCCCCAAAGCGGGACAACCATACTTCATGTGCGGCATTGCCGGCCTGTTCGACCTGCGCCGGTCTCCACGCGAGACCGAGCCTGCGGCCCGCTCGCAACGGATGGCCGACACCATGCCGTATCGCGGTCCGGATGGATTCGGAGCCTGGGGCGATGCCACATCCGGCATCGGTCTCGCACATCGCCGTCTCGCCATCGTCGATCTGAGCCCGACCGGCGCGCAGCCGATGCACTCAGCCGATGGCCGCTTCGTCATCACCTACAATGGCGAAGTCTATAATTTTCGTGATCTGCGCACGGAACTCGCAAGCCTTGGACACGCGTTCCGAGGCACGTCCGATACCGAGGTGATGCTGGCCGCATTCCTGCAATGGGGTGTGACCGCGGCGGTGAAGCGATTCATCGGCATGTTCGCCTTCGCGGTGTTCGACCGGCGCGAGCACCGGCTGCATCTGGTGCGCGACCGCGTCGGCGTGAAGCCACTCTACTGGACGATCCAGGATGGCACGCTGCTGTTCGGTTCCGAATTGCGCGCGCTGATGGCACATCCGTCGTTCCGGCGCGACGTGGATCCCGATGCCATGGCGGCAGTCGTCGCTTACAGCTATGTGCCCGCGCCCGCGTCGGTGTTCCGCAATGTTCACAAGCTTCAGCCGGGCGCGATTCTCAGCGTCGCTCCGGGCGAGGAACCTGTGATCGAGCGCTATTGGCGAATCGAGGAGGCAGTCGTCAGGCGCGGCACCGCAAAGCTGAATGCCGGCGAAGCGGTCGACGCACTCGATGCGCTCCTGCGCGACGCCATTCGTCGCCGCATGATTGCCGACGTTCCGGTCGGAGCGTTCCTGTCGGGCGGCATCGATTCGTCCACCATTGTCGCGCTGATGCAAGCGGAGTCGGTCGCAAAGATCCGCACCTTCACCGTCGGATTCAGCGATGGGGCCTACGATGAATCCGCGATCGCGCGGCAGGTCGCGGATCGTCTGCGCACCGACCATACCGAGATCAGGCTCGACGCATCCGACGTCCTCGATCTGGTGCCGAAGATTCCGGAATGGTTCGACGAGCCGTTCGCCGATTCCTCCCAGCTTCCGACCTATCTGGTTGCCCAGGCAACCCGAAAGCATGTCACCGTGGCCTTGTCCGGGGACGGCGGCGACGAACTCTTCGCCGGCTATCCGAAATATGCCTGGCTCGAACAGGTCTGGCGCGCGGCCGGCCGCCTGCCGCGCCCGCTGCGCGCATTCACCGGTAGCGCGCTATCGCGCACACCGGAAGCCGCTCTAAGGCCCCTTGCCGCCGCCGTGCTCGATGCCGGTCGCGCCGAGCGCATCGGCGAGAAGTCGAGACGGCTCGCGTTGGCACTGTCGGCCTGCGATCCCGATCACGCCAGCCTGGCGCTGGCCCGCGTCGGGATCGACCGCAACATCGTCAACGGCGCAAGCCATGGCTATCGGCTCACGCCCCTCGCCGGCATTAACGCGTACCTGCCGGATCTCGTGTCACGGATGCAGGTCAACGACCTTGTGACCTACCTGCCTGACGACATCCTGACCAAAGTCGACCGCTGCACCATGGCGGTGTCGCTTGAGGCGCGCGAGCCTTTGCTGGACCATCGGCTGATCGAATTCGTCTGGTCGCTGCCGCGCGATGTGCACCGCTCCGGCGGTGCGAAGGGTCTGTTGCGCACGGTGCTCGGGCGCTATATCCCGCCGCCATGGATGGACCGGCCGAAGCGCGGTTTCTCAGTGCCGCTCGCGGCCTGGCTGCGCGGCCCCTTGCGCGGCTGGGCCAGCGAATTGCTGACATCCGCACGCCTCAGGGAGGATGGATTGTTTGACAGCGCGGCCGTTGAGCGGCTCTGGCGGCGTCACCTGAACGGCTCCGAAAACAATGCGACCGGCCTCTGGAACATCCTGATGATCCGCGCCTGGTCCGAGCGCTGGCTGAAAGCGTGAGCTGAGACAATGAGTAACGTCGACGATAAGGTCGCCAAGGGCTTCGGCGACGAATGGTCTACTTTCCGCCAGGGCGAGCGGGATCTGACCCCCGAGCAGCGGCAGGCGATCTTCGAGAATTACTTTGCGATCTTTCCCTGGAATGCGCTTCCGAAAGATGGCGGAACAGGCCTCGATGCCGGATGCGGCAGCGGGCGCTGGTCGATGGGGGTGGCGCCGCACGTCAGGCATCTGCACGCGCTCGATGCTAGCGCAGATGCGCTCGCCGTTGCGCGACAGAACCTCGCGGCTTTCCGCAATGTCACTTTTCATCACGCGAGTGTCGGCAACATCCCCCTGCCAGACAGATCGCTCGACTTCGCCTTCTCGCTCGGCGTGCTGCATCATGTGCCGGATACCCAGGCCGCCATCGATGCGATCGCGGCGAAGCTCAGGCCCGGCGCACCGTTGCTGATCTATCTCTATTATGCCTTCGATAACCGTCCGGCCTGGTTCCGCGGAGTGTGGGGGGTGAGCGACGTGGTGCGGAAGTCAGTGTCAAGGCTGCCACATCCGGCACGTTTCGCGGTCAGCCAGGCGATCGCAGCCCTGGTCTATTGGCCGCTCACCCGCCTGGCGCTGATCGCGGAGCGACGCGGCAAGTCGCCCGATACGATCCCGCTCTCCTGGTACCGCGACAAATCCTTCTACGTGATGCGCACCGACGCCTATGACCGCTTCTGCACCCGGCTGGAACAGCGCTTCACCAAAGCCCAGATCGCCGACATGCTGACCCGCGCGGGCTTTCGCGATATCCGCTTTTCCGACCGCGAGCCCTATTGGTGCGCTGTGGGTATCCGGAAATAAGGCAAAATCCGGCAATTTCATTCCCGCGGCGAATTGCGTATACCTTGCCGCCGGTTGGCAGCAAGCGTTCCCATTGGCAGCAAGCCTCCCCGTTTGGAGGCACGCTTGGCAGCAGAGTCAGTGTCTTCATGATCGAGCCTCAGGCCAACGTTCCGAACGACGATGCCGAGTTCCGCGCCCGGATGATCGATTCTGCCGTGCGGACGCTGGAGGCCGAGGCGGAAGGGATAGCCTCGCTTGCCACCGCGCTCCGCGACGGCCTCGGCCGCGCGCTCAACGCAGCGATCGAAACCATCCGCGCGTCACACAAGGACGAGACCAGCAAGAACCGCCTGATCGTCACCGGCATGGGCAAATCGGGTCACGTCGCACGCAAGCTCGCGGCGACATTCGCCTCCACCGGCACACCTGCCTTTTTCGTTCATCCGAGCGAAGCCAGCCATGGCGACCTCGGCATGATCCAGGACGACGATGTGATTCTCGCCTTGTCCTGGTCGGGCGAAACCGCCGAACTCAAGAACATCATCGACTATGCCAAGCGCCGCAGCATTGCGCTGATCGGGATCACGTCGGATGCGAATTCGACGCTCGGCCGCGCCGCCGACGTCGTGCTCGCGCTGCCGCAGGCGCGCGAAGCCTGCCCGCACAATCTTGCGCCCACCACATCCTCGCTGATGCAGCTTGCGATTGGTGACGCCCTCGCGATCGCATTGCTGGAAAGCCGCGGCTTCTCGGCACAGCAATTTCATGTATTGCATCCGGGCGGCCGGCTTGGCGCGCTCTTGAAATTCACGCGCGACGTCATGCGCACCGGAGACGCGATTCCGATCGCCCGCACCGGTTCGCAAATGTCCGAAGCCGTGCTCGAAATGTCCGCCAAGGCCGTTGGCTGCATCGGCATCGTCGACACCCGCGGACATTTATGCGGAATCATCACCGACGGCGATTTGCGCCGGCACATGCGACCGGGATTGACCGAGCTGACGGTTGACAGCGTCATGACCAAAGGGCCGAAATGCTGCCGGCCGGATCAACTGGTCAGTGAAGTGATCGAGATGCTCAATTCGGCGAAGATCACCGCCATGTTTGTGGTCGAGGGAAACCGCCCGGTCGGCGTGGTCCATCTGCACGATTTGCTGCGCATCGGCGTCGCCTGATTTTCCATGACTGCACTGCTTGAGCCTTTCCGGCACTGGACCATGGCCGGGGTGACCATTATTGCCTGCGCCGCCGCGCTGACGGCTACCTTGATCCTGTGGCTCCGGCCCTGGCTTCTGCGCTACGCCATGGCACGTCCGAATGCCCGCTCCTCGCACACGGCGCCGACGCCGCAGGGAGGCGGCATTGCCGTGATCGCCGCCTTCCTTGTGGTCGCGAGCGCAAGCCTCTTTGCAACCGGCCTTTGGTCGGCGGACATGATGACCGGCATGACGACGGTGTTCGCGGCCACCATGCTGATCGCAGTCCTCGGCGCCGTCGACGATGTCCGCCCGATCGAAGTCATTCCCCGCCTGCTCGTCCAGGTCCTGGCGGTCGCGGTCGTGATTGCGACCCTGCCCGCGGACTTCCAGATGACGCCGTTCCTGCCGTGGTGGATCGAGCGCGTGCTGCTGGTTCTCGGCGGTCTCTGGTTCGTCAACCTGGTGAACTTCATGGACGGCCTCGACTGGATGACGGTCGTGGAGTTCGTACCGCTGACAGGCGGGCTGGTCCTGCTTGGCGCGTTTGGCGCATTACCTCCTTATGCGGTTGTTTGCGCCCTCGCCTTGCTCGGCGCGCTGATCGGCTTCGCCCCGTTCAACCGCCCGGTTGCGCGGCTGTTTCTCGGCGATGTCGGCAGTCTGCCGCTCGGCCTGCTCGCAGGCTGGTTGCTGGCACTCCTCGCCAACAAGGGGCACCTCGCCGCTGCGATCCTTCTGCCGCTCTATTACCTGATGGACGCGACCATCACCCTGTTCCGCCGCCTGGCGCGTGGTGAACGCGTCTGGCAGGCCCATCGCTCGCACTTTTACCAGCGCGCGACCGATAACGGATTTACCGTCAGCCAGGTCGTTGCTCATGTTTTCGGCGTGAACATCGCACTGACTGGCCTTGCCGCCTTGTGCGTGCGGGTCAATACTCCAACCGTAGAAATCACGGCGTTCGTTGTCGGCGTTGTGATCGTGGGCTGGCTGCTGATGCGCTTTTCACGAAAGCAGACGTGATGCGGGTGCTGGTCACTGGCGCGAGCGGTTTCGTCGGCCGCGCTTTGACCCAAAGCCTCTCCAGGGCCGGGTTCCATGTCCGCGCCGCGGCACGCGATCGTTCGAAAATTCCTCCGGCGGAGTTTGTCGAAGCGGTCGAGATGCCCGACCTGTCGCGTCCGGTCGACTGGCGCCCCCTGCTTGCCGACGTCGATGCCGTAGTGCATCTCGCCGGCATCGCGCATGTCTCAGCAAAGGTTCCCGAGGCCCGCTACGACCGGATCAACCGGGTTGCGACCAAGGAACTCGCGCTGCAATCCTCACTGATGCCGAACATCAGGCGTCTGGTGTTTATCTCGTCGATCCGCGCACAGACCGGGCCGTCGGCCGACCATGTGTTGACGGAAGATGACGTGCCGCAACCGACTGACGCCTATGGCCGCTCGAAACTGGCAGCCGAAGCGTTCGTGCGCGGCTACGGCGTGCCTTTTACCATCCTGCGGCCGGTCGTGATTTACGGAAAGGGTGCGCGCGCCAATGTTGCGCAGCTGGTCCGGCTGGCGCGCTGGCCTTTGCCGCTGCCGTTCGGCGCCTTCAGGAAAAAGCGTTCGCTGCTCGCGATCGACAACATGCTGTCGGCGATCCAGTTCGTGCTGGAACGTCCGGGCACCGCCGGCCAGACCTACATAGTCGCCGATCCGCTGCCGCTTTCTATCGCGGAGATGATCACGGTGCTGCGCGAGGCCCGCAGCCGCTCGCCGAAGCTCCTCGCCATCCCGGAAAGCTGGGTCGGCGCGTCGATGCGCGCCATTGGCAAAGCCAGCGCGTGGGAGCGGATCGGAAGTTCGCTGATGGTCGACATCACCAAGTTGCGGGACGCGGGCTGGGCGCCGCCGACCGACACCCGCAATGCGCTCGCGCGAATGGCCAGAAAATAACCTAAGCCGCTTCGCCCTTGAAGTCGGGCACGGCGTCGCGCAACACGCGGTAAATCGTCGAGCGGTCCTCGCGCATGAGCCCTTGCTCCAGAGCGCCCATCCAGGCGCGCATGGTATCGAGCGAAGGCGATAACGGGCGTGCGGCGACCACGCCGGCAATGCCGATTTCCACTGTCGGCTCCTCGCGCGCGAACAGGATTTCGTGCATGCGCTCGCCAGGGCGAACGCCCGTAAAGATGATATCGATATCGCGGCCCGGTTCGAGACCTGAGAGACGGATGATCCGCTCGGCAAGCTCCACGATCTTCACCGGCTGGCCCATATTGAGAACGTAGACCGCAACATCCGACCGTTCCGGACCGAGCGCATGCGTTCCCGCCGTGACCACGAGGTCGCACGCCTCCCGGATGGTCATGAAGTAGCGAACCATATCCGGATGGGTGACGGTGACGGGGCCGCCGGCCTCGATCTGCGCCTTGAATTTCGGCACCACCGAGCCATTGGACGCGAGCACATTACCGAAACGAACCGCGATCAGCCGCATCGGTGTCCTGCCGCTCTCGGCCTTGCGGGCGAATTGCTGGTCAAGCGCCTGGCAATACATCTCGGCAAAGCGCTTGGTGGCACCGAGCACCGAGACCGGTTCGATCGCCTTATCGGTCGAGATCATCACCATCGCGGTCGCACCGGACGCGGCGGCTGCATCGGCGACATTGACCGAGCCGAACACGTTGGTCTTCACGCCCTCGCCCCAGTCCTGTTCGAGCAGCGGGACATGCTTCAGCGCGGCGGAATGGAAGACGATGTCCGGCTTGAAGTCGGTCATCAGGCGCATGATGCGTTCGCGGTCGCGAATATCGGCGAGGCGTCCGCTAATCTCCGCCTTCGAAGGACCGCCGGCGAGCGTCTCCAGGACCGCATGCAACGCGGGCTCGGAATTCTCGATCACCAGCAGACGTGAGGCGCCGAAGGTCACGACCCGGTCGCAGATTTCCGCACCGATCGAGCCGCCGCCGCCGGTCACCACGACCGAACGGCCCTTGATGAAATTCTCCAGCCGCCGGTAGTCGATCTTCACACTGGGACGCAGCAACAGATCCTCGACATTGACCGGCGCGAGCCGAAGCGCTTCCACGCTGTCGTCAAGCGACGGAAGACGGCTGGTCGTAAGCCCCAGTCGGCGGGCCCTCATGAGCAGCGTGTCGGTTGCGATGTCCGGCTCGAAGGCCGACGGCGTCAGCACCACGCGCCGCACATTGGTGCCGCGCTGGGCCAGTTCGGACACCACATTTTCGAGATCGTCGAAATTGCCGCGCACCTGGATGCCGCGTATCGACTGTCCGCGATCGGCTGGAGAATGCGACAGAACGCCGACCGGCCAGGTCTTCTTCACCGCGCCGCTTTCGATCGCGCGGATCAGCACTTCGGCATCGGCGGCACGGCCGAGAATCAGGGTCGGTGCGGAATCGCTCTGGATCGCCTTGTTGCGGGCACGCGAGTAGCGGAAATAGCGATAGGCAACGCGCGGGCCTCCCAGAAAGAACATCTGCAGCAGCCAATAGATCAGGATCGTCGCCTTGCCGAAGAAGAAGTCGCCATAAACGTTCGGCGCGACCATGATGTAGTCGACCACCAGCAAGGTCAGTGCAATGACCGTGGCCGAACGCAAGATGTTCCAGAGATCGGGCAGCGAGGCGAAGCGCCATTTGGCATCGTCGAGATGAAAATAGTGATAGACGATGCCGGCGTAGATCACGATCGGCGGCAGCAGCAGCCACAGCAGCTCGAGGCGTACCGACAGCCGCTGTTCCTCGAAGCGAATATAGAAAGCCACAACCAGGGCGGCGGCCGTCATGACCAGATCGTGCAGGACGATCAGCGCCTTCTTTTTGGTCATGGGTCGCAGTTTGAACATCGGCGGCGGCTGTCCGGGGGGTCAGTGACTGAATAGCGGCGTTTGCGGCACCGCGCCACCCTGATCGCTCGGCGCGCAGGCGGTCAGCGCCTCGTCAAGTGTGCGGATCACGCTATCCGTGGGCATTTGATCGAGGCAAAGGCTGTGGCTGCGCACATGTCGCAGGCATCCCTCCAGGCCGCACGGCATGCCCGGCAGCGGATTTTGCACGACAAAGACGTTGCCCCGCCGCTGCACGGTTCCATGCGCTGCGAACGGCTCGCGCAAACCGCCGACCGGCCACGGCGCCCAGCGGCTCGGGTCGGTCGGCCCGAACAGCGCCACGGTCGGGCAGCCGGTGGCCGCGGCCAGATGGGTCACCGATGTGTCGGGCCCGAGGAACACGCGCGCGCCGCCGAGCACCGAGGTCAATTGCGGCCAGCTGAGCGCGCCGTCGAGACGGGTGATCTCCACGCCCTCCCAGACAAGGTCGAGATAGGCGCGCTCCTCCGCGGCCGGACCGCCGGTCGCGATCAGCGTCAGACCGCGCGCGGCCAGATGCTGCGCGGCCGTCCGCCACCCATGGATGTGCCATTGCTTGTAGCGAAAGAACGGCGCCGCATGCAGCACGGCATAGGGACCGGCCGGGATCGCTGCGGTCGTCTCGGCACCCGGGGGCACCACCTCCGCGACCGGCGCGATGCCGATCAGTTCCGCGAGTTGCAGCGTCTCCTCAACGCGGTGCAGACCGGTTCGCATCGGCATCCGCCGGTGCAAAAACATCGCCTTGAGCCGGCCGATCGCACGATCCTCGGTGATTCCAATCCGCGTCTTGCCGGCCGCAATCGCAAAAAACGACGGGCGATCCCCGGCCTGCGTCGTGATCGCGAGGTCGTAGCCGCGGAAGAGCCGGCGCGCGAGCGCGAGGCTGTCGCCTGCCGACGGGCGGACCGGGCAGGTCTGCACCGCGTCGATATCGGGATTGCCGGCCAGCATCGCCGGGGTATCCGCAAACACCAGCGTCTCGATCCGTGCCTGCGGCCAGGCGCGGCGCAGACTTCGGATCAGCGGCGTCGTCAGCAATACGTCACCCAGCCGGCGCAACGCCACAACGAGAATGCGCGGCTGCGGCGGCAATGCGAGCCGGGCGTTCACGTCTTGACCGCGGCCGGCGGCACCGAAAGCCGTCCCGCCTCAAGGCGTCGCGACCACACCGCGCCGCCTGCGACACCGACGCCGAACATGTAGATCCAGGCCTGCGTAAAATCGAACAGATGGTTGTTGAACAGCGAGCCGATCATATTCTGCGCCACCACCGCGAGTCCGATCCATCCGGCCAGCCCGCCGCAGCGAAACAGCAATGCATGCGATAGCCACATTGCGAATAACAGCAGCGTTCCGACCAAGCCGAGCTGGATCGCGACGGTCAGGGTCTGGTTATGCGGATTGGTGGTCGCGGGCTTGCGCGAACCGCGTGCCTCCGCCGCCCGGATATAGCTATCGTGAACCGAGCCGGTGCCGTTGCCGATCACCGGCGCTCTTCCAATGATGCCGAATGCCGTGGTCCAGAAGTCGAACCGCTCGCCGGCGGAGGTGATTTTCTGGCGCGTGCGAAAATCCTGCACCTCGGTGACGATGCTGGAAATGCGCTTCTGGACTTGCGGCGAGGCGAAGAACACAACCACAGCCGCCGCAATGATGGCGCCGCCGAGCGCGACCGAGATCGTCCAGCGGCAATGCGCCAGAACCAGGATCACAAGCAGGACCGGCACGGTCACCAGACCGGTCCGGCTCGGCGCCACGAACATCACGTTGATCAGGAACAGGACCGCGAGCGCACCCAGTGCCAGCGCCCATAAAAAGCTCCGCTCGCGAAAGCGCAGATAGACGACATAGATCAACCCGACCGCGCACAGGATGAATTCCTGGCTCTGCACGATGTAGTCGCGCACCGGCACACCGAAGCTGGTCGAACCCTTGGTGAAGGGCTTCATCCCGGTCAACACCATCGCCCACGACGACAGCAAAACCAGCGAGCACGAGATCAGGAAACCGAGGAACACCCAGTTCGCGCGCGGCGAATTCCGGAACTGCAAGAACAGCACGGGAATTGCGAGCAGCTTGGCGAAAGAAGTGAAGCCGTTGAACCGATCCGGCCAGGGGACATCGGATGCCCAGGCCATGCCGGCAAAGGCCAGTGCGACCAGCGCCACCGGCAACCAGGCCGCGGGATGTTTCAGCACGTCCCGCCATTCGTCCGGCTCGGTGTTCGGAATGAGGACGAGGAGCCACACGCCGATCAGAATATAAGCGAGCGATGTCGACCACGGGATCGCGACCACGACCGCGGCAGCGAGCCCGTCGGCGAGCTTGCGCCATTGCGCGCGGTCATAGCGCGCGGTCATGCCGTCACCTGCGGCGGGCGAGCTCCAGCCGCAGCCATGGCCGACAATCCCTGGACCGCAGTTATCCGGCGGTCGCTGCGGACCGCGTCAAGCTTGCTGTCATTGTCCGGCAACCAGGAACGGTCGGCAGTCGGATGCCACAGATGCAGCACGCCGGTCGCGAACACGCCGTCCTTCCGGCGAATGCCGGCATGCAGCAGCCGCACCAGCAGGTCGGAATCCTCCCGTCCCCAGCCCTGATAGGCACAATCGAAACCGTCGACGCGATCGAGATCGCGGCGCCAGATGCCGAGATTGCAGGACCGCGCGCCGCGCCAGGCGCGGAATCGCAGCTTGCGCAACGGGCCGAGCGGCAGGCGCATCAGCGGCACCGTGCGATTGATGCCGCCGCGGCCGCGCTCGCGCGCCCATTCTCCATAGCCCCAGTGTTCGGGATCGAGTTTGTCGCGCAGCACCGTCTGCGTCAGCGTCTCGGACATCAGGATGCGGTTGCCGGTCACGAACCAGCCCTGCTCGGCCAGCCTGCGATGGGTCGCAACAAATCCGGGTCGCGCGATGCAATCGCCGTCGAGGAAAATGCAATAGCTGCCGCGGCTCGCAAGGATCGCGTGGTTGCGGATCTCGGCGGCGCGGAACCCGCGATGCTCCTGCCAGACATGCTTCAGCGAATGGCCGAATTTCGGCGCCCAGTCCGCAATCAGTTTCGCGGTCGCCTCGCCGGAGCCGTCGTCGGCAATGACGATCTCGAAATTGCGGTCGGTCTGGGCGGCCAGCGACCGCAGCACCGCGTCCAGCGCGTCTTCCCGGTTCCAGGTCGTAACGATCAGGGAGATCAGGTCAGCCACGGCCCCGCCCCTTCAACCACGCCTTCATATAGCGGTAATAGGTGCCCTCGGCATTCGCCACCGCCAACAGGAATCCCTCGCGCCCATCGAGAAAGCCGAGCCGGATAAAGTAGGTCTGCACGAAAGTCCACCAGCCGCGCACGATCCCGGTGAAGAACGAGACCCGGCGCCCAGAACCCACGATCATCTCGGCACGCGCCGTCGAATAGCGATCCATGCGGGAAAGAGAGTCCTCGAGACGCAGCACCGGATGATGCGTCAGTGGCTGTTTCAGGCGTCCGATCTCGCCGTCGAAGATTACCCGCTCATGCACGAGATCGTCCGAGAAGCGCGCCCGGTCGCGCCGGAACAGTCGCAGCACGTAATCCGGATACCAGCCGGAATGTCGCATCGGCCGGCCGCAGAAGGTGGAGAGCCGCGGCATCTCGTAGGCTTGCGCAAGGCCTTCGGTGATCACCCGCCGGATTTCGACGGCGAGTTCGTCGCTGACCCGCTCATCCGCGTCGATGGACAATACCCATTCACAGGTCGCGAGCGACAGCGCGACATTCTTCTGATGGCCGAAACCATGCCATTCCTTCTGGATTGTGACGCTCGCGCCCTTCGCCTCGGCAAGACTCGCGGTCCCGTCGTCGCTATCGCCATCCACAACGATGCGCTGATCGCAGAACGCCAGGCTATCGAGACAGGCCTCAATATTGCGCGCTTCGTTTTTCGCGATCACGATGGCGGAGAGACGCACGCTCATCGTGACGCATCCTGGTGCCGGAAGCGGATGCGGTCGCGCAGGCGACGCCTCGTGTCCCGAAACATCCGGAACGGAAGCGCGAGATAATATTTCCGGGCGATCTGCCAGCGCCCGGTCAGGTCCATCGGTGGCGCATCCGCGCGCGGCACGTACCAGCCGTTGAGCCCGGTGCGCCGCATCAGCACATAACCGGCGCCGGTCATGAAACGATGCTTGTCCAGATTGGTGACGTGATCCTCGAGCAGCACCAGCCGCGGCTGCCAGCGCGCGAAGTCGAAACCACTCAGGACTTCGAGTTCATGGCCTTCGACATCGACCGACATCAGGTCGATTGGCGCGGTCGCCTGCCCCTCGCTGAGCACGTCGTCCAGCGTCCGGACTTTCACATCGATGGTGCGGTCGGCACGCATCCCCGTCACCGCAAGATTCGGATCGAACGACGAGAACGCGCCCGCCACATGCAAGCGCATGATTTGCCCCGCGCGATCGGGGGACGAGCACGCAACTTCGAACACCTGAGCCTTGCGTTGGCGCCGCAGCTCGGCCGCAAGATCGGGCAACGGCTCGACCAGGATGCCGGTCCAGCCCGCCTCCTCCAGGTGGAAGGATTGCGAATCCTTCTTCGGATCGTTGGCGCCGACTTCGACGAAAAAGCCGCGCGGCCGGTCGCGGAAAAAATCGCGCACCATGGCCGCTTCCAACTCTGGCTTGAATACGGCGGACACGGTGCGATCCATCCCGTCGGGTCAGTTCTTGGCCATCGAGCGCGACCGCTTCACGATGTCCGAGGTCGAATGCCCCGGGAGCAAATCGACAAGCAGCACTTCGCCGCCATAGGCTTCCACGATCTCGTGTCCGACCACCTGCTCGCGCGTATAGTCGGCGCCCTTGATCAGCATGCTTGGCCGGACCCGCTCGATCAGATTGCGCGGCGTGTCCTCTTCGAACACCACCACGAGATCCACCGCTTCAAGCGCGGCCAGCACTTCCGCGCGCGCCTGAACCTTCTGCACCGGGCGCTCCGGTCCCTTGAGGCGCGAGACCGAGGCATCGCTGTTGAGCCCGAGCACCAGCCGGTCGCAAGCGGCGCGCGCCTGCGCCATCAGCTTGACATGCCCGGGATGCAGGATGTCGAAACATCCGTTGGTGAAACCGATACGCAGTCCCTGCTTGCGCCACACATCGAGCCGCGCGTCGAGGTCCTGCCAGTCGAACAGAATCTTGTCTTCGGCGGCAAGCGACGCAGCCGGCAGAATGCGATGGCGCAATTCTCCGATCGAGACTGTCGCGGTGCCGCGCTTGCCGACCACAACGGCGGCTGCGGCGTTCGCGGCACGCATTGCGGATTCATAGTCGGCGTCCAGGCCGAGCATGGCAGCAAGAACAGCCACAACGGTATCGCCCGCGCCCGAAACATCGCTGATCTTCACGGCATAGGCCGGAACATGAACGGGCGCGCCATCGTGGGTCACCAGTGTCATGCCGTCGTCGCTGCGGGTCACCAGCACGGCCTCACAGCCGAGCGCCTGGCGCAATTCTTCCGCGGCATTGGCGACGTCCATATCGCCCCTGGTCTCGCGCCGCACCGCTTCCGACAATTCCTTACGGTTCGGCGTCACCATCGTAGCGCCGCGATAGATGCTGTAATCGTTGCCCTTGGGGTCGACGATCACCGGCTTGCCGGCCGCGCTGGCCGCCTCAAGCAGGCGCCCGATCAGCGCAGGCGTCAGCACGCCCTTGGCATAGTCCGAAAGAACCACGGCATCCGCCCGCGGTAATGCGGCCAATGCCGCCTCCAACAGCGCCTTCTCTGTTTTGGCATCCGCCGGCCGCGCCTCTTCCCAGTCGGCGCGCAGCAGATGCGTGGCGTAATGCTCCGACACGAACCGCACCTTGCGCGTGGTCGGGCGCGATCCGTCAATAACAAGCGACGCCGTGATGCAGGGTTCGGCGGCGAGCGCCGCCTTCAACGTCCGGCCGGCATCGTCCTCGCCGACAAGGCCGACAAAGATGCAATGCGCGCCGAGGCTCGCGATATTGCGCGCGACATTGCCGGCGCCGCCGATCACCATCTCGCTACGCTTGACTGCGATCACCGGCGCCGGCGCTTCCGGCGAAATGCGGGCGACCTCGCCATAGACGAAATCGTCCAGCATCAGATCACCAACGCACAGCACGGTGACGCCGGACAGTCGGGACAGGCTCTGGTCGAAATCGAACATCAGCGATACCGGTCTTCGCAATCGAGATATTGGGTGACGTAACGGCCGACGGCGTCTTCGAGCGGGGTGAAGCCGGCATTATAGCCGGCCGCGCGCAATCGTCCGACGTCACTTTGCGTGAAATACTGATACTGCCCGCGGATGGATTCGGGCATGTCGATATATTCGATCCTGGGCGGCCGCTGCAGTGCGGCGAACATCGCCTCGATCATGTCGCGGAAGCTGCGCGCCTCTCCGGTGCCGACATTGAACAGTCCGGAGGTGCGCGGGCTGTCCAGAAGCCAGCGCACCACAGCGACCACATCGTCGACATGGATGAAATCGCGGCGCTGGTCGCCGTCAGCAATGCCAGGCTTGTGCGACTTGAACAGCTTGACGGTCTGGCCGGCCTTGGCCTCGTCGAAGATGCGCGCCAGCACGCTTGCCATCTTGCCCTTGTGATATTCGTTCGGGCCGAACACGTTGAAGAATTTCAGGCCGGCCCATTGCGGCGGCAACTTCTCGCCGCGCAGCTTGCGGGCGATCAGCGCCTGATCGAACAGATGCTTGCTCCAACCATACAGGTTCATCGGCCGCAACGATCGCAGATGGTCGGGCCGATCATTGTCAGAGAAGCCATGGTCTCCGTTGCCATAGGTCGCGGCGGAGGAGGCGTAAATGAACGGGGTCTGGGTCTGCGTGCACCAGTCCAGCAGGGTCAACGACAGGCGGAAATTGGATTGCATGACCAGATCGCCATCGGACGCCGTGGTATCGGAGATCGCGCCCATATGGATCACAGCGTCGAGCTTGCGCCCGTCGAGCCAGGCAGCCAATTCGTGCGGCTGGACGAAATCGGCGATCTGCCGCTTGGCCAGATTGCGCCAGCGGCCGTCGGTGCCAAGGGTATCGTTGACCACGATATCGGTTCGGCCGGCCTCGTTAAGGCTCGCAACAATATTCGATCCGATGAAACCGGCGCCGCCGGTTACCAAAAGCATCGCTGACGCGCTCCGCCGTCCCGGCCCCAATGCGTTCCTTTGCCCCACAAGGGACTAGCGCGCAACTTGAGCCACGCGAGGCGGTAATTGCTGTCGATTCGACAAAGCTGCGCAAACCGGCGTATTTGCGGGCGGCCAGGCCCAAAAGAATGAATTTCAGTTCAATTCCAAAGAAATGAGTTCGAATTCACCGAAAGCTGCCGATGCAGACCCGGCCGACCGGCCGGACAATCCGATTCTCATCGTGCCCTATATGTGGATCGGCGATTTCGTGCGGGTCCATTCGGTCATCCGGCTGCTCAAGCAGCGCTGGCCGAACCGGCCGATCGATCTTCTGACCAGTTCGCTGTGTGCGCCGATCCTCGATTATCTGCCGGGGGTCAGGAAAGGCATCGTCGCCGACCTTCCACGCCGGCGATTGCCGTTCTCGCAATATTCCGCGCTCGGGCAACAGCTCGCCCGTGAGCATTACGGCACCGCGCTGGTGATGCCGCGGACCTGGAAGGCGGCGCTGGCGCCCTTCCTGGCCGGAATCCCGGAACGCACTGGTTTCGCAGGGGAATTCCGCTTCCTGCTGATCAATGACATGCGCTTCGGCGAGCGCCGGCTGGAGCGCATGATCGATTGCTTCGCAGCCCTGAGCCTGCCGAAAAATTGTTCTCTGCCAGAGACTTACCCCTTGCCGGCCATCGACGTTCGGGCCCCGGACATCGAGCATTGGCTGATCGGCAAAGGCTTGCGCCGGACCGGCCGGCCGGTGGTGGCGCTGGCGCCGGGCGCGGTCGGCCCGGGCAAGGCCTGGCCAGTGCAGAACTACGCCGAACTGGCCAGACTACTCGCCGAACTGGGGGCCGATATCTGGGTGCTCGGTGGGCCGGCGGAGAAAGCGATCGCCGCGCAGATCGCTGCGGCCGGCGGCGCAAGTGTTTCAGATCTCACGGGAAACGACCTGCGCAACGCGATCGTCGCGCTGGCCGCGGCCGACCTCGCCGTCACCAACGATTCCGGCCTGATGCATATTTCGGCGGCCATCGGCACGCCGACGGTGGCGATCTTCGGCCCGACCTCGCCGCGTTTATGGGCTCCGCTCAACCCTTTGGCGGCGGTCATCGAGCCGCCGGGGTCATTCGCGAACATCAAGGATCGCAGCACCTCAGGCGTAACGGTGGACCAGGTACTGGACGCGGCGCGAAGCACACTGGCCGATCATTTTACCGCCACGGCCCGGCGTTAATGCTCATAGATGCACCGTTCCTCTGGCATCGAGGCGCGGTGAGCATAGGATGTCGCGCCATGAGCGTGCGTCCTCGGCGGAGCATTCAATGACGGACCGTAAACCGGCCGCGTTTCTCGACCGCGATGGCGTGATCAACCGCGACGATGGCTATATCGGCACGATCGAGCGCTTTCATTTCATCGACGGCGCGGCCGACGCCGTGCGGCGGCTGAACGAGGCCGGCTACCTCGTCTTCGTCATCTCGAATCAGTCCGGCGTGGCGCGCGGCAAATTCACCGAGGACGATGTCGCGCGGCTGCACGACCACATGCGCGGCGAACTCGAAAAGCAGGGTGCCCGGATCGACGACATCCGTATCTGTCCGTTTCATCCCGACGCGCCGCTTCCCGCCTACCGGATCGATTCCGATTGGCGCAAGCCGAAGCCCGGGATGCTGCTCGACCTGATCGAGAAATGGCCGGTGGCGAAGGAGCGCAGCTTCCTGATCGGCGACAAGGAGAGCGATCTGCGCGCGGCGCAAGCGGTCGGCATTGCCGGGCATTTGTTCGCGGGCGGGAGTCTGGCGGAGTTCGTGCAGCTGGTGCTGACGAAACCGCTTGATGGATGATGCCAAAGATCGACATCGCTTCAGTTCCGGTACGTAAAGGCTCCGGTTATCCGCCGCCCTTCGACGCGCCGTGCGCGGATCGCGTGCGACAGCGTCTTGGCGAGGCCGGCGGGTTGTCCGACTTTGGCGTCAATCTCATGCAATTGCCGCCGGGCGGCTGGTCGAGCCAGCGTCACTGGCATACCCATGAGGATGAATTCGTCTATGTGCTGGCGGGCGAACTGACCCTGATCGAAGACGACGGCGAGACCGTGCTCCGCGGCGGCGATTGCGCCGCCTTTCCGAAGGGCACCGGCAACGGCCATCATCTGGTCAACCGATCGGATGCGACCGCGATCTATCTCGAAGTGGGATCGCGCCAGACTGCGGATGTCACGATCTGTTCCGACATCGACATGATGAGTGCGAATGCCGACGGTCGGTTCGTACACAAGGACGGCACGCCGTATCCGTGATTGAGAATACAGGAGCATCCCTTTGCGCATTCTGATCATGGGTTCGGGCGGAGTCGGCGGTGTGTTCGGCGCGCGCCTCGCCAAAGGCGGCGCCGATGTCACCTTCGTCGCGCGCGGCCCGCATCTCGAGGCGATGCGGAAAGACGGCCTGCGCATCGTGGGGGGCGCCGATCCGATCGCGCTGCCGAAGGTCAAGGCCACCGACGATCCGGCGAGCATCGGACGCGTCGACATGATCCTGTTCACGGTGAAGCTCTGGGATACCGAAAACGCCGCGCGTTCGCTGCTGCCCTGCATCGGACCCGACACCGGGCTGATCTCGTTTCAAAACGGCGTGCAGAAAGACGACATACTGCGGCCGATCGTGGGCGACGCGCTCATTGGCGGCACCAGCTATGTGTCGGCCGCGATCACCGCACCCGGCGTGATAACGCAAACCGGAACGATGCAGGGGCTTGCTTTCGGCGAGTTCGACGGACGCCGTTCGACGCGTGTCGAAGCCTTGCACAAGGCTTGTGTCGCGGGCGGCATCCAGGCCGAGATCAGCCCGGACATCAATCTGGTGATCTGGCAGAAATTCGTATTCCTGGCATCGGTCGCGGGCGCAACGACGTCGATGCGCGCGCCGATCGGCGCGATCCGCGACAATCCGCTGACGCGGCAATTCCTGCTCGACCTGATGAAGGAAATCGTCGCGGTCGGACGCGCGCGCGGCATCGCGCTTGCGCCGGACTTTGCGGAGCGGCAGATCGCTTTCGCCGACACATTGCCGGCCGGCATGATCGCATCGATGTATCACGACCTGCAGAGCGGCAAGCCGCTGGAACTGCCATGGCTGAATGGTGGCGTGGTCGATCTCGGCGCCGCGTCAGGCGTGCCGACGCCGCTCAATCGCGCGGTGCGCGATGTGCTGATCCTGCACGCCAAGGGGAAGATGACGACGTGACGAAGATGCGTCGCGGGCTATCATTTCCAAACCGACGCTGGATCTGGAAAGCCCTCGTCGCCGGGCTGTGCGGCATGATCGCCCATTGGCTGCTGATGTATTTCAAATCCCGATCGGGATTGCTGCCGACCTTCAATCCCTACGCCACTCTCCAAGTGACGCTTAGCCGCGTGACGGGCGAAACCGTCAACCCGATCGTCCCGCGGGTGCTTTCGTTCCTCAACGGCTTCATCGTCATCAGCCTGATGTTCAGACTGATCTACCGGTGGCTCCCCGGCCGCAACGGCGCGGTCAAGGGCTTTGTCTATGGCTTCGTTGGATGGGCCTTGATGAATCTGATTTTCTTTCCGCTGCTCGGCCTTGGGGTCTTTGCACTGAACTCAGGCCTCGGCGCTTCACCGGCGCTTTTTTCGCTCGCGATGGTTCAGACCTATAGCCTGGTCATGGGTATGGTCTACGATGCGCTCAACACGCGCTTCCCCTGATGGATGCCCGGCACAAGGCCGGGCATGACGACGTTGACGTTCATACCAAAACGGATTCCGGGTTCGCGAGCTTCGCTCGCGCCCCGGAATGACACCGGAGAGAGATTTATCCCTCAGCCTTGCGCCAGCCGCCGGGCGCGTAGGCCTTGCGCACCACTTCGACATAGGGCGACGGACTGACCACCGCGCGCATCTGCGTCTGCATGTGACGCTCGACCGTGGGTTTGCGCGAGCCGCCATCCTGCTCGCCCCACAGGAACATCACCTCGGTGCCGGGCTCGGCGAATTCCTCGTCCATCACCGCAAGCGTGAGCATCTTGCCCTCGTTCGACGAGTAACCGATCCAGGTCGAGATGCCGGCAGTCTTGCCGTCGACCATCACGCGGTCAAACGGATGCATGCAATAGACCGCCGACGGCCAGTCCATGAACTTGGCGCGGTTGTGCTTCTGGAATTGGGTGCCGAGTACGCGGGTGACATCGTCATTCTCCAGCGCCAGCGTCACCTTCTTGCGGTGCGGGCCCTTCGCTTTCTTCTCGAGTGCCTCGCGACCGATGAAGTCGTGATCGAACTTCATGAAGCCGCCATAGGCCATGTCCCAGGGCGTGAAGTAGTAATCCTCGACATTGTCGGAATAGAAGCTGCCGCCGATCGAGGCGCCGGCTTCATAGCCGTTGGCCGGCAGCCATTGGCGATAGGCCTTGGTGCCCTCGCCGGTATAGATCGCCGGCAGCGGCGACGGGATCCAGCCGGACTCCAGTGCGTTCGACGAATAGGCGCGACCGCCGACCAGACGCATGCCGTAGTCGTCGCCGGCCTTGATCAGCGCCTGGCGCACGTCCTCACCCTCTTCCCACGGGCCGAACAATTCCCAGCCCGGCTGCCCGGCCATGCCGTGACGCAGCGCGCCGACCTGTTTGCCGCCGATGGTCAGCGTGGTCATGTTGAAGAACTTCAACTCACCCGGCACCTTGCCGATCGCCTTCTCGATCACCTTCATGGCGTTCGGGCCCTGGACCTGGAAGCGATAAGACTTGCGCTTGCCGTCGGTGCGCAAAGCCGAGCGCTGGTCGAGTTCGACCTTCACGTCGTACTTGCCGGTAGCGGCGTGGAACATCACCCAGTTCAGCGCCGGCGCGCGGCCGACCAGGTTGAACTTGTTCGGGGCGAGATAGAACAGGATGACGTCGCCGATGACATAGCCTTCGGGCGTAACCGGCACGAATTGCTTGGCCTTGTTCGGCTCGAAGCCCTTGTAGCTGTTCATCGACAGATAGGAGAGCAGCTTCAGCGCATCCGGTCCTTCGACCGCAAGGTCGGCCATGTGGTAGGACTGGTTGAACAACACGCAGGTGTTCTGCCAGGCCTGCTGCTCGTCGCGCCAGTTGGTGTATTCGGCCGGAACGCCCGGATATACGTTCGGTCCGGTCTGCTGATTGCGCAGCAATTCGACCGGATTTTTCACGGTGTTGAGCACGTCTTCCAGAGTCTTGGCAGCCATTGAATTTCGTCTCCCAGAAGCGGCGTTATGCGCCGCCTTTTGAATTTTCCGGGACTTCAATGGTCCAAGTCGAAAGCGATTGCAACTTTGGGCGCATGCCCACCCGTGATCGCAGCACAGCGATCAGACGACGGCGGCTGGGAAGAACGCGTGGGCGCGCTTGCCTCATGAAGCGGAGGTGACATCGCCGCTCTGTCACGGGGATGTGGCGATGCTCTCGCGTTATGCCGCGAGCGGTGCAACCGGTTCGGCAACCTCTTGCGCACAGAACACCACCAGCGTCTCGAACACGTAACCGCAATCGCGGCAATTCCAGAGATGACGTACCTGGCGCTCGCTTACCGGCTCGGACCAGGCCGGCGCACTCAATTGCACTCCGCATTGCGCGCAGGGCAGAGCACCGAACGTCGAAAGCTGCATGGCAGAACGTGCCGTCATGGCGTCCTCCTTATGCTCTTCTTTTTTTGAATAGCAGCCGACACTACCGGCAGCCCTTGTCAATTTTGTGATCACGCAATGACGATGACCGCTTCAAGTGAACGTGGTTTGCGCAGCGCAACAATGATCGCGAGCATTTCCCTCAAATTTGGCGACACATGCGGCGCGCGACTTTCGAGGCGCCGCTAGCGCAACGCGTCTTCCGCCTCGGGTGTCGGCGGCACGGTTTTGCGGCCGAGCACGCGCTCATAGACCGCCGCGATTCTTGCTGCTTCCGCCTCGATACTGAAATGCGCTGCAACATATTCGCGCGCCCGCGCCCCCATCGCAGCCGTGCCCGCCGGATCGCGCATCAGGGTTTCAAGTGCTACTGCCAACGCGGTGGCGTCACCCGCCGGCACCAGCAGCGCGATCTGTCCGCCGGTCACCACCGCTTCCGCCGCACCGGCGCGCGCCGCAACCAGCGCGTTGCCGGAGGCCATGGCTTCCAGCAGCGTCAGGCCGAAGCCTTCGTTGCGCGAGGTGAATGCGTAGATGAGGGTGCGCCGGAACCACAAGGGCACCTCGTCGATCGGCCGCTCGCCGAGAAAGCGCACCCGATCGGCGATCCCGGCCTCGGCGACGCGCGCCTTCAGGTTGGCTTCGAACGCGGTGTCGTCGACAGCGCCCACCACCACCGCACTGAAATCCGGATAAAGCGGAAGCACGCGCGATATCGCCTCGATGAAAACATCGGTGCCCTTCTGATGCCGGACGCGGCCGAAACAGCCGATCGCGTATTTGCCCGGCAGACCACTGATCTGGAATTCCGCATCGCGACTTTTGGGCGGGTGATAGCGCACGGTGTCGACGCCATGCAGGATCACCTCGCACGGGACCTTGAGATAGGATGCGGCCGCATCGCTCGCGGCGATGACGCCGTCCATGCGCGCGATCAACCAGCGGGTGATCCAGGTGTGGTGGCGCTGCGCGGCCGAGGTGAAGACGAGCTTGAGCGGCCAGCCCAGCCATTTGAGCAGCAGACCTACCATCATCTCGTTGTTGCGGCGCGCGTGCCAGACGATTCTGCGCCGGCCCTTGAACGGCAAGGCGAGCAATTCAGAGAACCGCATGGTGGCGATGCCATCAGGCGCATCCGGGCCGAGCCAGCGGGCATTCGCAAGCAACGCGACCTTGGGCGCGATCATGCGGTTGGTCGCGGTCACACCGGTATAGTTCCAGTGCAGGTTTGGGATGATGACGTCGAGGTCGGTCAAGGCATTCTCTCCGCCCTCGTCCTGAAGAGGCTGAGAACAGCCCACTCGACGGATGAGGCCGATTTGGCTTCGCGCCCTTATTACTCATTTTTCATGGCCGTCGCCTATGCTGTTGCGATTATTTCGCGGAGACCTCCGTCCATGACCGTTCTCGTCACCGGCGGCGCCGGCTATATCGGCAGCCACATGGTTTACGAATTGCTCGACGCCGGCGAGGACGTGGTCGTGCTCGACAACCTGTCCACCGGCTTTCGCTGGGCGATTCCGGACCATGTGCCGCTCTACGAGGGCGATACCGGCGACGAGGAACTGGCGCGGTCGATCATCGCAAAGCACGGCGTGGACGCGATCATCCATTTCGCCGCCTCAATCGTGGTGCCTGACTCGGTTGCCGATCCCCTGGGCTATTACCGCAACAACACCGCCAATTCCCGCACCCTGATCGAGGCGGCGGTGAAGGGCGGGGTGAAGCATTTCATCTTTTCCTCCACCGCCGCGGTCTACGGCAATCCGAAATCGGTGCCGGTTGCGGAGGATGCCGTGCCCGATCCGATGTCGCCTTACGGCTCGTCCAAGCTGATGACCGAAATCATCCTGCGCGACACCGCCTTCGCGCATCCGCTGAAATACGCGGTGCTGCGTTATTTCAACGTCGCGGGAGCGGACCCGCAAATGCGCACCGGCCAGTCGACCCCCGCGGCCACGCATCTGATCAAGGTCGCGGTTCAGACCGCACTCGGGCTGCGCAGGAAGATGGATGTGTTCGGCACCGATTACCCGACGCCCGACGGCACCTGCATCCGCGACTATATTCATGTCAGCGATCTGGTCCGGGCGCATTCGGATGCGCTGCGCTATCTACGCGCGGGCGGCGACAGCGCCACCTTCAATTGCGGCTACGGACGCGGGTTCTCGGTGTTCGAGGTGATCGATACCGTGAAGCAGGTGTCGGGGGTCGATTTCCGGGTCGAACTGGCCGACCGCCGGCCGGGAGACCCCGCCCGGATTGTGGCAGCCTCCGACCGGGCACGCGAGGTCCTGCACTGGGTGCCGCGCTATGACGATCTGCCGGTCATCGTACGCTCTGCGCTGGAATGGGAACAGAAATTGCGCATGCGGAATAGCTGACTCCTCGCATCCGGGGGCAGCCTACAAGACCCGCGTCTCCGGCAGGCTTGAAATCTCGCCCCCAAGCGGGCAGGTAGCCCACCGGGGCCGGAAGCCCTGTCCGATGGTCCCGTACAGGCTTTATATCGAATGGCGCCCACCGTCTCAGCCGATAAGGAAAGCTCGTATCAGCTGATACGCAGGCTCGTGACCGAATACGGCGCGAAGCACTGGAAATCCTACGCCACGGCTTTCTTTTTCATGGCCATCTCGGCGAGCGGAACGGCCGCGATCGCCTATCTGATGGGTACCATCGTCAACAAGGCCTATGTCGATCGCAGCTTCCACGCGATCGTGGTGATCGGCCTATTCACGATCGTGATTTTCTGCGCGCGCGGCGCTGCGACCTATTTCCAGGCGGTGATCCTGTCGCGGGTCGGCAATGCCATCATCGCCGAAAACCAGCGCAAATTGTTCGATCGCCTGATGCAGCAGAATCTCGGCTTCTTTGCCGAGCGGCATTCGTCGGAATTCCTGCACCGGCTCTCGACCGGCGCGGTTTCCGCGATGCAGGTCCTGAACCTGCTGATCACCGCGGTTGGCCGCGATTTCCTGTCTCTGGTCGGCCTCGCCACCGTGATGGTGATCCAGGATCCGGTGATGTCGCTGTCGGCTGCGATCATCGCGCCGCCGGCGATCTGGATGATCCGCAAGCTGGTGCGCCGCGTGAAGGCGGTGGCGAAGGCACAGTTCACCGGCGGCACCCGGCTGTTCGAAACCATGCAGGAGACCGTCCAGGGCATCCGCATCGTCAAGGCCTTCACGCTCGAAGATCGCCTGCGCAAGCGCTATTACGACAACGTCGCCGCGGTCGAATACGAAGCCAACAAGATGGCGCGGGTGTCGAACCGTTCCAGCCCGATGATGGAAGCGCTAGCCGGCGTCGCCATCGCGGCCGGCGTCATTTACGGCGGCTATCGCACCATCGAGATGAATGCCACGCCGGGCGAATTCTTCTCCTTCATCACCGCATTCCTGCTGGCCTACGAGCCGGCCAAGCGGCTTGCACGCCTCAATATCGAGCTGAATGCGGGGCTGATCGGTGTCCGCCAATTATTCGACATCATCGACGCGCCCTCGACCGAAGCCGCCGACAGCGACAAGCCGAAGCTCGCCATGGATAAGGGTCAGGTCGAATTCCACGACGTCTGGCTATCCTATCGCGAGAACGAGCCGGTCTTGCGCGGGCTGTCACTCACCGCCGAAGCCGGCCAGATGAGCGCGCTGGTAGGCCCTTCGGGCGGCGGCAAGTCGACCATTCTCAATACCATCCTGCGTCTGTACGAGCCGCAATCCGGCGCGATCGAGATCGACGGGCAGAATATCGCCGACGTGTCGCGCCACTCGCTACGCCAGCAGATCGCATATGTCGGACAGGACGTGTTCCTGTTCCATGGCACGATCCGCGACAACATCTCGTTCGGCAAGGATGCCGCGACCGACGACGAGATATTCGCCGCCGCAAAAGCCGCCAACGCCCATGACTTCATCATGTCGTTCCCGAAGGGATACGACACCCACACCGGCGAACAGGGCCTGCAACTGTCCGGCGGCCAGCGTCAGCGCATCGCGATCGCGCGCGCGCTGATCCGCGACGCCAGACTGATTCTGCTCGACGAGGCGACCGCAGCACTCGATTCAGAATCCGAGCGGCTGGTTCAGGGCGCGCTCGCGCATCTGACGCAGGGGCGCACGACCATCGCAATCGCGCATCGCCTGAACACCATCGCCCATGCCGACCGCATCTTCGTGATCGAGGGCGGCACGGTCGCGGAATCAGGCCGGCATGACGAGTTGCTCCGTCAGGGCGGCCGCTATGCTTCGTTCTACCGGCTGCAATTGCAGGCGCAGGAATTTCCGGGCGCGGATACAGTCGCGGCGGCGGAGTGATTTCGAAGCCGCCGGCCTAAGGCGGGCCGCCTCTCAGACGACGCTATTCTCAAAAAATACGAACGCCGGGATCCCCCAATCCCGGCGTTCGCAGCCCCCGCTCAAATGTTTGGCGTCAGCAGCAGCAAGACGTTCGACCGCCGCGCGCGCTTTGACGCCATCCGAGGCCATGCTATGCGGTGACCCCGCCTGCGGCCAATCGCTATTGCGACCGCGTGCCGCATTCCCTGCCGAACTTCGGCTGCCTGTGACAAAAAAGCATCAACGGCTATGAGCGACCGTTACGTCATACCACCGCCGCCCCAGGCCGCGCTTGCGGTCAAAGGGTCATCCGACAAATTTCCGGTCCGCCGCATCTGGTGCGTTGGCCGCAACTACATCGAGCACATCCGCGAGATGGGCCAGGACGAGCGCGCGCCCCCGTTCTTCTTCGCCAAGCCGGCCGACGCCATCGTCCCGGATGGCGGCGTGGTGCCCTACCCGCCGCTGACCAAGGACATGCACCACGAGGTCGAGCTGGTGGTGGCGCTGAAATCCGGCGGCATCAACATCAAGCCGGACAAGGCCAACGATTGCATCTGGGGTTACGGAGTCGGGATCGACCTGACGCGGCGCGATCTCCAGATCGCGTCGCGCGAGGTCAAGCGCCCGTGGGAAATCGGCAAGGCATTCGACGCCTCGGCGCCCTGCGGCCCGCTGGTGCCGGCCTCCGAAATCGGCCATCCGAGCAAGGGCCGCATCCTGCTCAAGGTCAACGGCGCGGTGAAGCAGGACGGCGACCTCGACCAGATGATCTGGAACGTTCCGGAGACGATCTGGAAGCTGTCGGAGATGGTCGAACTCGCACCGGGCGACATCATCATGACCGGCACACCGGCCGGCGTCGGCCAGGTCAATATCGGCGACAAGATCGAGTGCGAGGTCGAGGGCGTCGGTTCGCTCTCGGTGACGATCGGCAAGCCGAAATAAGTCACGTCATTCCGGGGCGCGGCCGCAGGCCGCGAACCCGGAATCCAGTGTCGCGAGACACTGAATGTATGGCTCTGGATTCCGGGTTCACCCGCTTCGCGCGTGCCCCGGAATGACCAGACCTCACGCCGCCGCCGGCTTGATCAGCCCTTCCGCCTTCATGGCGTCCTGCACCTTCGACCGCGCACGGATGCGTGTGCGCAGATCGTTCAGGTTGGGCCATTGCGCGACGTCGATGTCCTGGAAGCGTCCCCAGTTCGACACCACGAACAGATAGATGTCGGCAATCGAATAGCGATCACCCACCAGCCATTGCCGGCCGGCGAGGTGGTCGTCGATATGCTTGAACGCCTTCATCACATTTTCCTTGGCGATCACCCGGTAGTCGCCCGGCGTACCGTCCTTGAACAGCGGCGTGAACTGCTTGTGCAGTTCGGTCCCGACGAAGGACAGCCATTCCAGCGCACGGTAATAATCCATGGTGCCGGCTTTCGGCATCAGGCCGGCCTCGGGCTTCTGGTCTGAGACATATTGCAGCAGCGCCACCACCTCGGTGAGCGTTCCGCCGCCGTCGAGCGTCAGCACCGGCACCACGCCTTTGGGATTCACATCCCAGAAATTCTCGCCGCTCTTGGTGACCTTGGTCTTGCTGTCGACGCGATCGAGATCAAACGCGATCCCGGCCTCATGCAGCGCGATATTGACGGCAAGCGAGCACGCTCCGGGCGCATAATAAAGCTTCATCACTTCCTCCCTGGGGCTCACGGCCCCGTCGCCAGCCGATTTGCCGAGGCGCGCGGGTTTAGTCAAATGCCGGTTGTGCGGCCTGGTCGTGACTCGGCAGGATTGCTGCAAGGTATTGATTTGCGTGGCAAAATTTTGAGTGCGAGGGCTTCCCAACCCGGAACCAAATCAGATATGCCGCGTTACAGCCGGGCCGGAAAAGGACAGACGTTTGTGAGGACGTTGATGACCATGCTTGCAACCCGCAAGACCGTTCGGATCGCCGAGCCCGAGGCTTTCGGGGACGTCACCCTGGCCCCGGCCTTCATGACCGGACAGAGCGAGACCCAGCTGGCCCGCGCCATGGCGCATATGCTGGTGGAGAAGCAGCCCTCGACCGCCTCGCAGGCCTTGAGCCAGTTGCGCGCGCTGTTCCCGGAATCGCCGCTGACCGTGCGGGTCGCGGCGCTGAATGCGCTGATGCGGCGGTAAAATATTTGATCGCTGAAACGGCCGATCCTGCAGCCGCATTGAACGCAGCAACATGCGGTGCCGATAGTCCCGGATTTTCGCTATCGCTCAATCCGGGCTACGCGACCGCGCTACATCCCGAGATAAGCCTGCCGGACGCGATCGTCGGCGAGCAATTCCTCACCAGAACCGGTCAGGGTGATGCGGCCGTTTTCCAGCACATAGGCCCGGCTCGCGAGTTTCAGCGACACCGCGACATTCTGCTCGACCAGCACGCAGGTCAGTCCATCGCGATTGAGATCGCGGATGGTCGCCAGCACGTCCTGAACCAAAGCAGGCGCCAAGCCGAGCGACGGCTCGTCGAACATCACCAATTCAGGCTCACCCATCAGGCAGCGGCCGATCGCCAGCATCTGCTGCTCGCCGCCCGATAGCGTGCCGGCCGCCTGCCCCGACCGCTCGCGCAGACGCGGAAACATCGCGAGCACGCGATCGCGGTTCTTCGCGCGGGTCGCGCGCGCCCGCGGCAGCATCGCACCCATGTCGAGATTTTCTGAGACCGAGAGATTGGGGAAAATCTGGCGGCCTTCTGCCACCTGCCCGATACCGAGATTGCAGACCTTGTAGCTCGGCTCGCCGGCGATTTCCTCGCCGTGAAACCGGATATGGCCGCGCGCCGGCCGGACCATGCCGGCGATGGTGCGGATCAGCGAGGTCTTGCCGGCACCGTTGGCGCCGACGATCGCGACGATCGCGCCTTTCGGCACCTCGACCGACACGCCGTCGAGCGCCTGCGCGTCGCCGTAGAAGACATCGATGCCATCGACCGTCAGCATCAGTGCACCGCCTCGGCGCCGAGATAGCAGGCCAGCACATCGGGATCGCGGGTCACCGTTTCGGGCGTGCCTTCCGCGATCACCCTGCCGTAATTCACCACCACGATATGCGCCGACAGCGCCATCACCGCGCGCATCACATGCTCGATCAGCAGAATGGTGACGCCGGTATCGTCATTGAGCTTGCGAAACACGCCGACCATCCGGTCGGTCTCGGTCGGACGCAGACCGGCCATCACCTCGTCGAGCAGGAGGATCTTCGGCTTGGTTGCGAGTGCACGCGCAACCTCCAGGCATTTACGATCGGGCAGCGTGATGCCCGTGGGGCGCGCGGCCCTTTTGTCGTCGAGGCCAAGCAGCTTCAACACATCGTTGGCGTAGTCGCGCGCCTCCTGCACGTCGTCGGTCCAGGCGAGCGCACCGATTGCGACATTCTCCTCGACCGTGAGATCGTTGAACGGTCGCACGATCTGGAAGGTGCGGCCGACGCCGGCATGGCAAATCTGATCCGGACGCTTACCGACCAGCGAAACACCATCGAGCAGCACGTCGCCGGTATCGGGGCGGAACACACCGGCGATCATGTTGAAGACCGTGGTCTTGCCGGCGCCGTTCGGGCCGATCAGGGCCTGGATCGCACCGGCCTTGACGTCGAACGAGACATCATCGACGGCCCGCAGACCGCTGAAGCTTTTGGAGATGCCTTTGACCGAGAGCGACGCGGCCTTCATCGGCGGTCTCCCTGGTCCTTGCGGTCGAGCCTCAGCAAGCCCGCGATCCACGGCCAGACGCCGGACGGCCGAAACAACACAATAATCGCCACGCACAGCCCCCAGAAGAACTGCTTGATGCCATCGATCCGCATCCCCTCCGTGAGGCCGGACAGCAATTCACCAAGCGGTGTCAGAAGGAATGCGCCGACAATCGGCCCTAACAGCGTGCCGACGCCGCCGACGATGGTGCCGAGGATCAATTCGATCGAGCGGTTGGTGCCGAACGTCGATTCGGCAAACAGGTTGTTGTAGTAGAACGCATACCAGACACCGGCGATGCCGGTGAGCCCCGACGAAATCGCGACCGCGATCATCTTGTACTTGAACAGATGGATGCCGCTCGCCTCGGCGGCCTGCTGATCTTCGCGGATGGCCTGCCAGTAATAGCCGAGCTTGGAATTCAGCAGCAGACGACACAGCACCAGCGCCAGTCCGGTCAGCGTCAGAATGACATAATAGAACATGACCGGCGAGCCGCGCAGATTGACCAGATCGACGCTGTCGCGGTTGGTCACGGGCAGGAACAGCCCCTCGGTGCCGCCGAGCCAGCGCGTATGATCCACCATGATGCCGGTGAATTCGGCGAAGGCGATGGTCAGGAGCGCGAAATAGACGCCGTAGATGGCGAAGCGGAAGCCGAGATAGCCGATGAAACATCCCATCAATACCGACAGCGCGACGGCGGCGAACACACCGATCAGCGGCGGGATGCCGAAATTGATGAATAGCGCGGCGCTGGCATAGGCGCCGATCCCGACGAACAATGCGTGCCCGAGCGAGAGCAGCCCGGCAAAGCCGATCATCAGGTTCCAGGCCTGGCCGACATAGGCAAAATACAGAACGATGATCAGGACGCTCAGTACATAATTGCTGACGAAATAGGGCGCGGCCACCAGCGCCGCGGCAAACAGCGCGAGCAGCGCGAGCCCATGCGCCGGTACGCCTTCGAACAGCCGGCTCATCGCTGCACCTTGCCGAGCAGGCCCTGCGGCCGCAACAGGAGGACCAGGATGAGCAGCGCGAAGCTGAAGGCGGTTTTCAGCGAGGGCTGCAGCAAAATGCCGGCCATGGCTTCCGACACCCCGATCAGGATGCCGCCAAGCAGCGCACCCGGCAGGCTGCCCATGCCACCCACGATGACGATGATGAAGGCCAGCAGCGTATAGGGCGGCCCGAGATAGGGATGCACATCGACGATCATGATCATGATCGCGCCGGCGGCGCCAAGGCACGCGCAACCGATGGCGAAGGTCAGCGCGAACAGGTGGCGCACATTCAGGCCCACAACCAGCGCGCCGGTGTAATTGTCGCCGCAGGCGCGGATCGCCTTGCCGGTGTCGGTATATTTGAAGAAGGCGAACATCACGGCCGAGCCGACCAGGGCCACAATGCCGGCATAGAGCCGCACCTTGTCGATGATCAGGGGGCCGACCTCGAAGGAATCGAGCGCATAGGACACCTGAACGCCCTGCGCATCGGGACCGAAAATCATCAGCGGCAGCGCGATCAGCATAACCGCGATGGCGGCCATGAGCAGAAATTGAAAGTGATCTGCGATATGCGCGACCCTGCGGATCACCCAGTCCTGCAACAGATAACCGAAGGCGAACAGCGTCACCGTCACGAACGGCAAGGCCAGCAGCGGGTCCATGCCGAGCTGACGGAAGATGACCAATGTCATGAACATGCCGAGCACCATGATTTCGCCGTGCGCGAAATTCACGATGCGGATCACGCCGAAAATCACCGAAAGGCCGAGCGCACTCAGGCCATAGATCAGCCCGGTCAGCAGACCGCTGATGGCGACGTTGAAATAAATTTCGGTGGGCAAGGCTGAATGATCCTGCGTCGCAAGCGCTCCGGCCGCTTCTGCGGCCGGAGGTCTTGTGCGGAGTGGGACGTCTTAGCTGCGCTTGGTGTAGGACGGCGCCGGCCATTCCACCTTGGCGTTGGTCGCACCCTTCGGCGCGACGGTCACGAGTTTGCCGCCGCGATTCTGGATCGCAGAATTGCGCAGCTTGTCGTTCTGGCCCTTCTCGTTGAACATGATGCCGGGACCAGGGGAGACGTTGTCGGTGATGTTGGTCTTGCGGATCGCGTCGGCCAGCGCCTTCGGATCGGTCGACCCAGCCCGCTTGTAGGCATCGGCCGCTACCAGAAGGGCCTCGAAGGTGTAGATCTGGTTGGTGTTGAGATTGACGTCCGGATGCGCCTTGGCGAGCGCAGCTTCTAGCGCCTTGGACATCTTCTTGTTCGGATCGTACCAGGGCACGAAGCTGATCGGTCCGTCGGAGAGCTTGCCGAGCGTCTTGATATACTGGTCTTCGTACCAGCCCGGACCCATGCTGAGTACGCCCATGCCGTCCCAGCGCTGCTTGACCAGTTCGCGAGTCAGCAGGATCGCATCGTTCAGGCGGCTGACCACCAGCAGCGCTTCCGCGCCGGTCCCCTTGGCTTTGGAAATCTCGACCGACAGGTCGCGGGCCTTGGGATCGTAGGCGATGGTTTCGACGATCTTGTAGGGCATGTCGGACTTGGCATGGACCGCCGCCGAGCCCTTCTGCATCGCGGTGCCGAAGGTATCGTTCACGTGCAGGAACGCGACCGTCTTTGGAGCCTTGCCGGTTTCCGCGAAGATTTCCTTCTGGTTGGCAAAGCCGTCAGCAAGGATCGTGCCGGCCACCGGGAAGTTACGGAACACGAATTTGTAGCCCTGCTCGGTGATCGGCGGGGCCGCTGCGATGTTGATGACGTAGGGAATGCCGCGCTGCTCGGCAACCTGCGCGATCGCGGTCGACTGACCGGAATCGAACGCGCCGACCAGAAGCTGCGCACCCTCGTTGATCAGTTTCTCGGCCTGCGCACGAGCGATCTGCACATCGGATTCGGTATCGCCATTGATGATCTGCAGGTTCGGCATGCCGATATCCTTCAGGATACCGGGCGTGACGTCGACACCACGCTGGCAATCCTGACCGATGCCGGCCTGAACGCCCGAACGTGGCAGCAGCACGCCAACCTTGAGCGGGCCGCCCTGCGCGCGGCCGATGTTGAACGGCGCGGTGCCCGCAACGATGCCGGCGGCGCCGAGACCGGCGGCGAAGGTGCGGCGCGAGACGCGTGGAAGACGAGATTTGATGGACATTTTGTAACTCCTCCCTGATTGGTCCGCTGACCCTGGGACCGTGATTGGTCCCTTTTTCTTATTGTTTCGGCCGACTTGCAATGGCTGACTTCTGCGACATCGGCCCGCGCACAAGCCCGGTTTCCCGGTACAGCATATTGTTGTATAGCACAATCAGTGTCGAGAACAACAATTCGCGTCCGGACCGAACCGGGCGCCGGGGAGGATCAATGGCTGACAGCCCGGCCGCGGCGCCGTTGCCGCGCGCGCGCAAGAGCCGCCGCGACATCGATCTCGATGTGCTCACCACGCATCTCGGCTACGCGCTGCGCCGCGCGCAGGTCTGGGTATTCCAGGATTTCATCCGCACGCTCTCGGTGATCGACATCCGGCCGGCCCAATATTCGGTACTGGCGGTGATCGGCGCCAATCCCGGGCTGTCGCAGGCCGAGCTGGCAGACCGGCTGGCGATCGAGCGCGCGCGGCTGGTTCACATGCTCGACCATCTGCAGAAGCGCGGACTGACCGAACGCCTGCCCTCCCCGACCGACCGCCGCACCCACGCGCTGCAATTGACCAAGGACGGCCAGAAGCTGCTCAAACGCGCCAAGGCGCTGGCGGCGCGACACGAAGCTCGGCTCGCGGAGAAGATGGGTACGGGGGCACGCGAGCAGGTGATGGCGCTGCTCCAGGTGTTTATCGCGGGGAAATAGCACACACTCCGTTCATTCCCGCGCAAGCGGGAATCCAGACTTCTGCGCTGGGTCCCCGCTTTCGCGGGACGAACGGAGAAAGTGCGGCGCGGCAACGGCTACGCCGCGTCCTGGTCGGCTTTCAGCACACCGCGGCGGATCTGATCCTCCTCGATCGACTCGAACAGCGCGCGGAAATTGCCCTCGCCGAAGCCGTCATCGCCCTTGCGCTGGATGAACTCAAAGAAGATCGGGCCAAGCACGGTGCCGGAGAAAATCTGCAGCAGCACCTTGGTCATGCCGCCATCGACCACACCTTCGCCGTCGATCAGAACGCCGCTGGCTTTCAGCTTGGCGATCTCTTCGCCATGGCCCGGCACGCGCGCATCGATCTTCTCGTAATAGGTCGCAGGCGGCGCCGGCATGAACGGCAAGCCGTTGGCGCCGAGTTTCGCGACGCTCTCGTAGATGTCGCGGCATCCCATCGCGACATGCTGGATGCCCTCGCCCTTGTATTCGCGCAAATATTCCTCGATCTGCGACTTGTCGTCGAGCGACTCGTTGATCGGGATTCGGATCTTGCAGCATGGCGACGTCATCGCCCGCGAGATCAGGCCGGTGAGCTTGCCCTCGATATTGAAGAAGCGGATCTCGCGGAAATTGAACAGTTTCTGGTACCAGCCGGCCCAGTGGTCCATGCGGCCGCGCAGCACATTGTGGGTCAGGTGATCGAGATAATAGAGACCGCACTTTTCCGGCTTCGGATCGCGTTCGCCGGTCCAGACGAAATCCACATCCCAGATCGAGCCTTTGTCGCCGTAGCGGTCGACGAAATAGAGCAGCGAGCCGCCGATACCCTTGATCGCCGGGATCGCAAGCTCCATCGGTCCGACATTGGTCTCGCCGGGCTCGGCGCCGAGCGACAGCGCGCGCTCATAGGCCTGCTTGGCATCGACAACACGAAAAGCCATTGCGCAGGCGCAGGGCCCATGCTCGGCCGCGAAGCGTTGCGCGAAGGAATCCGGCTCGGCATTGACCACGAAATTCACATCGCCCTGGCGCCAGAGTTGCACGTTCTTGGACCGGTGCTTGGCGACCAGGGTGAACCCCATGGTCTCGAACAGCTTGCCGAGTTTCTCCGGTTCGGGATGGGCGTATTCGACGAATTCCAGGCCGTCGGTGCCCATCGGGTTTAAATCGGAAATGACGGCGGCCGGCGCGTCGTGGGGGAACGGACCCATGGCGATCTCCTGTGCGAAACATGTTGTTTTTCTAGGGTGAAGAATAGCCAAGGCAGGGTGCAAAAGGCGTGCAAACTTGATATCATTACGCCAGTTTACGCACGATTCATGCGCTGGAATTGGTTATGATGCAAGATTCCGTCACCATCGACGATGCCGACCTGACGCTGCTCTCGGCGCTGCAGGACAACGGCGCTCTGACCAACCAGCAACTCGCCGATGCAGTGCGGCTGTCGCCCTCGCAATGCTCGCGGCGGCGCCAGCGGCTGGAGCAGGCCGGCGTGATCCGCCGCTACCGCGCCGATCTCGATCCCGCTTTGCTCGGTTTCGGCATCACGGTGTTCATCTTCGTCGCGCTCGCCACCCATTCGCGCAACAACGCGCGGCGCTTCCGCGACCTGGTGACGACGCTGGCGATGGTGCAGGAGACGCACGCACTGACCGGCGATTCCGACTATCTGCTCAAAGTGGTGGTCACCGATCTGCGGGCGCTGTCGGCGCTGGTCAACGACGTGCTGCTGCCGCACGAGGCGGTCGAGCGGGTACGCTCCAGCATCGTACTGGAGACACTGAAGGACGAAGCCAAGCTGCCGATCGGGTGACGTGATCCGTCATCCTGAGGCGGCCGCATCGCTGACAAGTTTACGCCGCCAGCGTAAACTTGGCGGCGGCGGCCCTCGAAGGATGCACGGCCACTGATCGGGCCGTCGCCCTTCGAGGCTCGCTCCGCTCGCACCTCAGGGTAACGGCGATAGTTCAAACCCCCAGATACGCCTCGCGCACCCGGGGATCGTTCAGCAATTCGCGTCCCGTGCCGCTATGCGAGATCCGGCCGGTCTCCAGCACATAGCCACGGTCGGCGATAGCGAGCGCGGCATAGGCATTTTGTTCGACCAGCAGCACGGTGATGCCCTGCCGCTTCAGCCCGCCCACGATCGAGAAAATCTGATCGACCAGAATCGGCGCAAGACCCATCGATGGTTCGTCCAGCAGCATCAGCTTCGGACGCGCCATCAGCGCACGCCCCATCGCCAGCATCTGCTGCTGGCCGCCCGACAGCGAGCCGGCGGCGATTGCGCGCTTCTCGGCCAGCACAGGAAAGGTCGCATAGACGCCTTCGATGTCGGTCGCGACCTCGTTGTCCTTGCGCGACCAGGCCCCGAGCCTGAGATTGTCTTCGACCGACAGCGGCGAGAACACCTGACGGCCCTCCGGCACCTGCACGATGCCGCGCGCGACACGGACATGCGGCGCGACGCGATCGATCGCCTCACCGAGGAACCGGACCGATCCGCCCGAGACCGGCTGAACACCCGAGATCGCGCGCAGCAGCGTGGTCTTGCCGGCACCGTTGCTGCCGACCAGCGTGACGATCTCGCCCTGCTTCACTTCGAGCGAAAGCCCGTGCAACACCTCGATCCGGCCGTGGCGGCTCGACAGATTGTCAATGACCAGCATTGGCAACCTCCCCACTCGCATGCGCGCCGAGATAGGCCGCGATCACCGCCGGGTTTGCCCGCACTTCCTGCGCGGTGCCCTCCGCCAGCGTGCGGCCCTGATCGAGGACATGGATGCGGTTCGATATCTTCATCACCAGCCGCATGTCGTGTTCGACCAGCACGACGGTGATGCCCTGCGCCGCGATCGTCTGGATCACCGCATCGACTTCCTCGGTCTCGACCGCGTTGCAGCCGGCGGCGGGCTCGTCCAGCAGCAATACCTTCGGCTCGGATGCGAGCGCGCGCGCGATTTCGAGCCGCTTCAACGCGCCGTAGGGAAGTTCACCGGCCGCGCGGTTGCCGAGCTTGCTCAGGCCCACCAGCGTCAGCAATTCCTCCGCACGCCGCCGCGAGGCGCGGTTCTGGATCACGACACTCGGCAGCCGGAAGATATGCGCGAACACATTCCGGTTCTCATGCAGATGCCGGCCGACCATGACGTTTTCCAGCGCGGTCATGCGAAAGAACATCTGCAGGTTCTGGAAAGTGCGCGACAGGCCGCGCGCCGCCAGCACATGCGCCGGCAGGTTGGTGACATCCTGCCCCTCCAGCATGACCTTGCCGCGCGGAGCCTGGTAGAGCCCCGAGATCATATTGAACAGCGTGGTCTTGCCGGCGCCATTCGGCCCGATGATGGCGAAGATCTCGCCCGCATTGACCGTGAGCGACACATCGTCCACGGCGCGCACGCCGCCAAAATCGATGCCGAGCCCGTGCGTTGACAGCACGCTCATGACTGGCTCCGCCGGAACAGACTGGCGAGGCTCGGCACGATGCCGGCGCGCAGGAAGATCATGAACACGATCATGATCGCGCCGAGCGCGATGTGTTCGTAGTCGTGGAACACGGTGAGCAATTGCGGAAGGATCGTCAGCAGCGCGGCACCGACGATCGAGCCCAGGATCGATCCCAGGCCGCCCAGTACCGCCATCACCACAAACTCGATCGACCGCAGGAAGCCAGCGGTCGCGGGCGTCACCAGCCCGTCAAACAATGCCAGATAGGCGCCGGCCACGGCCGCATAGATCGCGGACAAGACGAAGGCGATCAGCTTGTAGCGCGCAACATCGATGCCGAGCACGCGCGACGCCACCTCGCTGTCGTGAATCGCACGAAGCGCGCGCCCGGTCGGCGAATCGATCAGGTTGACCGTGAGCAGCGTCGCCAGCACCAGCGTCACGCCGGAAATCCAGTACCAGGTCACCGAACCGCGCGCGGTCCATCCGAACAGCACCAGCCGCGGCACCGGCATGCCGTCCGGGCCGCCGGTGAAGCGCGCCTCGTTGGTGAACACCATCGCGATCAGGATGCCCATGCCGAGCGTTGCGACCGCGAGATAATGTCCCTTCAGTTTCAGGATCGGACGGCCGATCACGAAGGCGAGCGCGCCGGCAACGATCACGCCCGCAATGAGCGCGATCCAGGACGGCACGCCGTAATGCGTCGGCAATACCGCCACCGCATAAGCACCGATTCCGAAAAAGCCGGCATGGCCGAGGCTGACCTGCCCGGCAAAGCCCATCAGCAAATTGATGCCGAGAACCGCGAGACTGAAGATGAAGACCAGCGCCGCGATTCGCAGATAGAAGCTGGTCGGGACGAGATACGGCAGCGCGACCACAATCGCTAAGACCAGCAGCACAACGCCGTATCGTTTCAGCAGGCTTGGCATCTCACACGCGCTCGATGCTGGCTTTGCCGAACAGCCCCTGCGGCATGACGAACAGCACGCCGAGAATGACGAGGAAGGCAACCGCGTCCTTGTAGGCGGACGAAATGTAGCCGGCGCCGAAGGTCTCCAGCAATCCGACCAGCAAGCCGCCGACCACGGCGCCGAGCGGATGCCCCATGCCGCCGAGCATGGCGGCGGCGAAACCCTTCAGCGCGAGCAGCGTGCCGACGTCGTAATTGGTCAGCGTGATCGGCGTCACCAGAATGCCGCCGATGGCGCCGATTGCCGCCGACAACGCGAACGACACCCCGACGATCGCGGCGGTGTTGATGCCGACCAGCCGCGCCGCCAGCCGGTTCGCGGCAGTCGCGGCCATCGCCTTGCCGATCATGGTGCGGGTGGACAACAGCCACAGCGCGACAACGATGACGAGCGTGCCGCCCAGCACGATCAGGCTTTGCGGCAGGATGGTTGCGCCGCCGAGCTGGATCGGATCTGTGCCCGCGAAGCCCGGATACGAATGGTAGTTCTTGTCGAACACCACCGCGGCAACTCCGCGCAGAAAGATCGAGGCGCCGATCGTGATGATGATCAGCGTGACCGGGGACGCGCCTTTCGCGGGTTCGATCGCCAGCCGATGCAGCAGAACGCCGACAATGACGGCGGCGACGAGTGCGATCAAGGCCGCGAGCGGCAGCGGAAATCCGGCGGCCACGGCGAAGAACGTGACCATGCCACCGATCATGACGAATTCGCCCTGCGCGAAATTGATCACGTCGGAGGCGTTGTAGATCAGCGTGAAGCCGAGCGCGACCAGCGCGTAGATCGCGCCCACGGTGAGGCCGGAAAAGGTGAACTGGAGAAATTCGGGCATGGCTGTTATTTCCCTCCCCTCGCGCGATACTCACCCTCCCCTTGAGGGGGAGGGTCGGCGAGCGAAGCTCGCCGGGGTGGGGTGATCGTCAAGGCTTATCGGGTCGGCACCTTTTAAAGCTTCAAAGACAGCTTCAAGTATGCCGCACAAATTTTGATTTACGTCGGAATTCCAGACTCGCAGCACATGATATCCTTCTGCTTCGAGCCATCGCGTCCTCGCAGGATCCTTCCGTGAAATTCTGTCAGTTGCATGGTGGCTTCCGTCGACTTCGATCACTAATTTTGCGCGATGACAGGCAAAATCCACGACGTACGGCCCCAGAGCGACTTGCCGTCTGAAATGCGAACCGTGCACCGGCAAGCGCCGGAGAGCTTTCCACAATTTATCCTCGGCCCCTGTCGCGTTCACGCGAAGCCTTCTTGCAGTCGCGAGGCGAAATTGTCTCAGTTCTTTTGACACATCACCCCACCCCGACCGCCTGAACTATTTTCTGGCGGTCGACCCTCCCCCTCAAGGGGAGGGTGACACCGCTCGCACTTCATTCAAGTCCCCCCTCCCCGCCACTCGCTTCGCTCGCGTGGGGAGGGGAGCAGAGAGTCTACCCGCTGACAACCTTCACTTCACCAGTTCCCAATCGCCGTTCTTGATTTCCAGCATCCGGAACGCCGACAGGTCGAGACCCATGTGATCGGTCGGCGACATGTTGACCACGCCGCCTGTGCCGACGAAGCCCTTGGTCTTCTCGATCTCGTCGCGCACCTTGGCCTTGTCGGGCCCGCCAGCGCGCTTCATCGCCTCGACCATGATCATCAGGCCGTCATACATATGGCCGCCGAAGGTCGAGACCGGCTGACCGGTCTTTGCCTCATAGGTCTTCTTGTAATCGACCACGACCTTCTTCTGCGGGTCGCTGTCGGGCAGCTTTTCGGCAACCAGCAGCGCCGCAGCCGGCAGCCGCACGCCCTCAGCCGCCGCCGGTGTCGCCAGTTCGATGAACTGCTTTGTGCCGACGCCGTGGCTCTGATAGAGCGGATGCGGAATGCCGAGCTGCTTGTAGTTGCGGGTCACGATCGCCGGCCCCTGCCCGAAGCCGGGATTGAGCACCGCCTGAACGCCAGCCTTGCCCTTGATGTTGGTCAGCTGCGCGGTCATGTCGTTGTCGCGCGGCTGGTAGGTTTCCTCGTGCAAAACCTCGATGCCGTATTTCTTGATCACGGTCATGCACTGGTCGCGCATCGACTTGCCGAAGGCGTCGGCACCGGAGATCATCGCGATCTTGGTAAGATTGCGCTTCTTCATGTCCTCGAAAATCTTTTCGCAGGCCATCAGGTCGGTATGCGGGGTCTTGAAATTCCATTTCTTGACCGGATGCACCGCCTGCACTGCACCGGCAAAATTGATCAGCGGAATTTCCGCCTCTTCGGCCAGCGGAATAATCGCCATGGTGCTCGCGGTCGTGGAGCCGGCGAGCAAGGCATCGACCTTGTCCTGCTCGATCAGGCGGGTGGCGAAGGTGCGCGCCTGATTGGGATCGCTGGCATCGTCATAGATGATGACTTCGATCTTGCGGCCATTGATGCCGCCCTTGGCGTTGAGATCGGCGACATACATTTCCAGCGTCTTCTTCTCGGGATCGCCGAGGAACGATGCGCCGCCGGTCACCGACAGCACCGATCCGATCTTGATCGGGGCCTGCGCCTGCGCGAACGATAGCGACAGCGCCATTGCCGCCGCGGTCGCGAGCAACTTGATCGGTAGTCTCATGCTTATCCTCCCTTGGATAGGTTCTGACTTGTTCAGGCTGCTTTTTGGCGCCGCATGGGAGCGACGCGGAAACGATTGGCGACGAACGCCGAATCCGTCAGGCATGCATTGCCGGCCGGATTGGCGCCCGACACGTGATAGTCCGAGAACGCCGCCGACTGATTGACATAAATGCCTCCGGTCAGGTTCACCGACAATGCGACACCTGCGCGCGCAAAGGCATCGGCGGCTGCGTCGACCACATTGTCATCCGTGGAATAGAGCGCGGCCGTGATCGCGCCCTTTCGCCGCGCCGCTTGCGAAGCGAGCGCGATCGAGTCCTCGGTCGATCCGGTGCGGATCACGAAAGCGATCGGGCCGAACCGCTCCTCGCCCCAGGCGCGGTCGTCCTTGGCATCGACCGCCAGCAGGAGCGGCGACGCGGTGCGTGCGTTGTCGAAACCCGCGACCGGCATGGCGGCGGAATCGCGCACGACCCGGCCGAGCTTGCGCGCGGCTTCCACCCGCTTCACGGTCGCCTCGTTCTGGATTGTGCCGAGCACATTGGCGGCACGGTCCGGATCGCCGAGCAGCTTGTCGATTGCCGACGCTATGCTGGATGCGACCTCATCATAGCTCTTGTGCCCGTCACCGGTCTCGATGCCGCCGGCCGGCACGAAGATGTTCTGCGGCGCCGTGCACATCTGCCCGGAATAGAGCGAGAGTGAGAATGCGATGTTGCCGCACATGCCGCGAAAGTCGTCAGTCGAATCGATGACGATGGAATTGATGCCTGCCTCTTCGGTGTAGACGAGGCCGGTCGCGGCATTCTCGCGCACCCATTGGCCGAAAGCGGGTGAGCCGGTGAAATCCACGATCGCAATGCCCGGATGCGCGGCCAGCTCCTGCGCGATCGGAGCCTCAGCCTCGTCCGGCGCCAGCATCAGCACATTCGGCTCGAAGCCCGCCTCTTTCATCACCTCGCGACCGACTTTCACGGTGATCGCAAGCGGCAGGATCGCGCCGGGATGCGGTTTCACGATCACGCTGTTGCCAGTGGCAAGGCTGGCGAAGATCGCGGGATACCCGTTCCACGTCGGAAAGGTCGCGCAACCGATCACGAGCGACACGCCGCGCGGCACGATGCGGAAACTCTTGTCGAGTACGATTGGTTCGCCCTTGCCCTGGGGTTTTACCCAATGCGCTGTGCGCGGCACGCGGATCATCTCGTCATAGGCGTGAGCGATCGCCTCCAGCGCACGGTCCTGCGCATGCGGACCCGCGGCCTGGAATGCCATCATGAAGGCCTGACCGGTGGTATGCATCGCGGCATTGGCGATCAGAAAGCTTTGCGCGTTGAGGCGCTTCACGATTTCCAGGCACACGCCGATGCGATCCTCGATCGACGCCCGCCCCCAGGCTTCGCCCGCCTTGATCGACTTTTCGATCAATTGCTCCGGATCGGCGCCGGGATAGGTGATGCCGAGCGCCATGCCGAACGGCGACACTTCGCGGCCGACCTGCCTGGTACCCCTTTCACCGAGGTCGAAGGGCTTGCCGAGCATGGCCTTGAAGGCGGCCTCGCCGTCCGCCTTCGCGGTCTCGCCGTAGATCTTGCCGCTGGCGATTTCCGGATAGGCGCTCCAATAGGCGCGCGAACGGCAGGCGTTGACTGCCTGTTCGAGCTGCGCGCGATGCGCCTCGAAGAAACTCATGTGTCCTCCCGCGGATGTTTGGGCCGTTATCAAGTCCGGCCGCGTTGACACCCGAATGTCCGGCATATTAATTATCCGACCGGACGGTCAGTCAAGTAACTTTGTCGATTGTCTTGCTGCCATAAGGGTGGAAAACACCAGAGCGCACCAATGCGCCGGGAATCGGGAGGGTTGGATGGACGAGAGTTCCATTCTCGTCGACGTGCGGAAGGGTTATCGCGTCATCACGCTGAATCGGCCGCAGCGGCTGAATTCATTCACCGAGGATATGCATGTCGCGCTGAAACAGGCGCTCGACGAAGCGGAAGGCGATTCCACCTGCCGGGCGCTGATGATCACCGGCGCAGGACGTGGCTTCTGTGCCGGTCAGGACCTGAACGACCGGCTGGCAAAGCCCGGCGAAACCATCGTGCTCGGCGGCACGCTGGAGCAATATTACAATCCGCTGATCCGCCGATTGCGTGCGATGCCCTTCCCTGTCGTCGCAGCTGTGAATGGCATCGCCGCTGGCGCCGGCGCCAATATCGCACTCGCCTGCGACATCGTGGTCGCGTCCAAGTCCGCTTCGTTTCTGCAGGCCTTTGCCAAGATCGGGCTGGTGCCGGATTCCGGCGGCACCTGGTTTTTGCCGCGACTGGTGGGCCCTGCCCGCGCCCGCGGCCTGGCGCTGCTGGCCGATCCGCTGCCGGCGGAGACGGCGGAAAGCTGGGGCCTGATCTGGAAATGCGTCCCCGATGGCGAACTGATCGGCGCCGCAAACGAGTTGTGCATGCGCTTCGCGGTCGGCCCGACCTACGGACTGTCGCTGATCAAGCGCGCGCTGGATGCCTCCGAGACCAACGACCTGTCCGCCCAGCTTGACCTTGAGCGCGATTTTCAGCGCAGCGCCGGATCGAGTCCGGACTACAAGGAGGGCGTCAGCGCCTTCATGGAGAAGCGTGCGCCCAAATTCACCGGCGAGAAGGGATCGTGAGCATGGACGCAGGCGAAATCGCGCGCGCCTGTGCCGATGCCATGTGGGCGGAGGATTCCGCCAGCAAGGGGCTCGGCATGCAGTTGATCTCGGTCGAGCCCGGCCGCGCGGTGCTGGCGATGACGATCACCGACACGATGGTCAACGGGCACAACATCGCGCATGGCGGGTTCGTCTTCACACTGGCCGATTCCGCCTTCGCCTTCGCCTGCAACACCTACAACCAGCGCACCGTCGCGCAGCATTGCGCGGTGACGTTTCTCGCCGCCGGCAAGCTGGGCGACCGGCTGATCGCCAGGGGCGTCGAGCGCCAGCGCGCCGGCCGCTCGGGCATCTACGACATCACGGTCACGCGCGAGGACGGAACGGTGATCGCCGAATTCCGCGGCCATTCGCGCACCATCGAAGGCACCCTGCTCCCGGCCGGAGACGCATAGAGCCATGGTCGACGCATCCTACAAACCCTATGGGCTGGAGCCGATCGAAACCGCCTCACGCGACGAGATCTCAGGCTTACAGACGCAGCGCCTCGCCTGGTCGCTCAAGCACGCCTATGACAATGTCGAGGCCTACCGGAAAAAGTTCGATGCTGCGGGCGTGAAGCCATCCGACTTCAAGCGTCTCGAAGACCTCGCGAAATTCCCGTTCACCACCAAGGCAGACCTGCGCGAGAATTATCCGTTCGGCATGTTCGCGGTGCCGCAGGACAAGATCGTGCGCATTCACGCCTCGTCCGGCACCACAGGGAAACCCACTGTGGTCGGCTATACGCTGGCCGATATCGACAACTGGGCGAACCTGATGGCGCGCTCGATCCGCGCCTCCGGCGGCCGTCCCGGCATGAAGGTGCATGTCGCCTATGGTTACGGCCTGTTCACCGGCGGGCTGGGCGCGCATTACGGCGCGGAGCGGCTCGGCTGCGCGGTGATCCCGGTGTCCGGCGGCATGACCGAGCGGCAGGTGCAACTGATCTGTGATTTCGAGCCGGACATCATCATGGTGACGCCGAGCTACATGCTCGCGATCCTGGATGAGTTCAAAGCGAAAGGGATCGACCCGCGCGAAAGTTCGCTCTCGATCGGCATTTTCGGCGCCGAGCCCTGGACCAACCAGATGCGCTCCGAGATCGAGGACGCGTTCGCGATGGATGCGGTCGATATCTTCGGGCTATCGGAAGTGATGGGGCCCGGCGTCGCCAATGAATGCGTGGAGACCAAGGACGGCCTGCATATCTGGGAAGACCATTTCTACCCGGAAGTGATCGATCCGGAGAGTGGGACACCGCTACAGGACGGCGAGAGAGGCGAACTGGTGTTCACCACGCTGACCAAGGAAGGTTTGCCGGTTATCCGCTATCGCACCCGCGATCTGACGCGGCTTCTTCCGGGCACCGCGCGTACGCACCGGCGCATGGAAAAAGTCACCGGCCGTTCCGACGACATGATGATCATCCGCGGCGTCAATGTGTTCCCGACCCAGATCGAGGAATTGCTGCTGCGCTGCCAGGGGCTGTCACCGCATTACCTGATCGAACTGTCGCGCGAGGACCGGCTCGATGTCGCGACGCTGTTCGTGGAAGCCCGGCCTGAGACCCATGGCGAGGCGGAGCGTGCCGCGGAGGCCGCCTCACTCGCGATGCACATCCGCAATACGATCGGCATCGGCATCAAGGTAACGGTCGGCGATCCGGGCGCGGTGGAGCGCTCCGCCGGCAAGGCGCGGCGCGTCATCGACAAGAGGCCGAAGGACTGATGGCGACGCGCGCGTCAGTCTCTCTTTCTTCACCTCCCCCCTTGCGGGGAAGGTCGACGCGCGAAGCGCGGCGGGAGGGGGGTAAACGGCATGCAGCGTGCTTGCCGCTCACCCCCCTCCCCAACCCTCCCCCGCAAGGGGGGAGGGAGTCAGTCCTTTCGTGGGGCAACTAATGGCCCGGCCCCGCTCCGCCGATCACGATATCAAGCGCCGCGCGATCCTCGATCATTCCGCGAAGCTGTTCGCACAGAATGGGTATGACCGCACCGCGATGGCGGAGGTCGCCGCGGCCTGCGGCGTGTCGAAGGCGCTGCTCTATCATTACTACGCGAGCAAGGAGACGCTGCTGTTCGACATCCTCAGCGTCCATCTGCAGGAATTGCTGGACGCTGCGCAGGCCGTCGACACATCATTGCCGCCGCGCGAGCGGCTGCGTGCGCTGGTCGGCGCCCTGCTCGATGCCTATCGCGATGCCGATCAGCAGCACAAGATCCAGATCAACGAGATGTCAAAGCTGCCGCCGGAGCGTCAGAAAGCGCTGATCGGCATGGAGCGCGACCTGGTCGCGGTTTTTGCAGCCGCGATTTCCGACGTCCTGCCGGCGATCGGCCGCAGCAAGACGCTGTTGAAGCCCGTGACCATGTCTCTTTTCGGCATGCTGAACTGGCATTACATGTGGTTTCGCGAAGGCGGCACCATGAGCCGCGAGGATTATGCCGACCTCGCCACGACCGTATTGGTCGAGGGCGCGCAGGCGCTATCCGTACCTCTGGTGGCGAAAGCCAAGCGGCGGGCCTAAACCTCGTCGTAATCGACGACGATCTCCTTCGTGACCGGCCGTGCCTGGCAGGTGAGAACATAGCCCGCTTCCATCTCCCACGGCTCCAGCGAATAATTCTGTTCCATGTCGACCTCGCCGGAGACGAGCTTGGCGCGGCAGGTGCAGCACATGCCGCCGCGGCAGGAATACGGCATCTCGAGCCCCATCCGCTCACCGGCATCGATCACGGTTTCGCCGTCCAGCATCGGGATGATGTAAGCCGAGCCGTGCAGCGTAACATGTGCATGCGCGACCGGCTGCTCGGCGGCACCGGCGGGAGGCGCCGCACGCCGCGGCGCGACCGGAACGCCATCGGTGGAAAAATATTCGATATGGATGTGGTCATCGGGCGTGCCGAGGCGCTTCAGACTAGCCTTAGCCTCTTCAATCATGGCGCCCGGCCCGCACAGGAAAGCGTGATCGATGCTGGTCGCCGGCGCGAACGATTTCAGCAAAGCCTCGATCTTCGTGGAATCGATGCGGCCGTTGAATAGCTCGATATCCTGCTGCTCACGCGACAGCACGTGGTGCACGACCAGCCTCCCGAGAAAGCGGTCCTTCAGATCCTCAAGTGCTTCTTTGAAGATGATTTCCTTGGCCGTGCGGTTGCCGTAGATCAGCATGAACTGGCTGTCCGGCTCGCGGGTGAGAACGCTGCGCATGAGCGACAGCACCGGCGTAATGCCGGAGCCGGCGGCGACCGCAAGATAAGTCCGCGCAACGCCCGGCGCGGGCATGACGCCGAAGCGGCCCTGCGGCGTCATGACTTCGATCGTGTCGCCCGGCCGGATGATCTCGTTGCACAACGTCGAGAACACGCCGCCATCGACCTTCTTCACCGCAACCCGCAATTCGCGGTCGTCGAGCCCAGCGCAGATCGAATAGGAGCGCCGGATGTCCTGCCCGTCGCACTCGCGCCGCAACGTCAAGTGTTGACCGGGATGGAAGCGATATTCGTCCGCAAGCTCGGGCGGCACAGCGAACGCGATCGACACCGTGTCGGGGGTCTCGCGACGGACATCCGCGACTTTCAGATTGTGGAACGCGACGGCCATGAGCGTAGCCTCAAATGCACTTGAAATAATCGAACGGCTCGGCGCAGGCCTTGCAGCGCCACAATGCCTTGCAGGAGGTCGAGCCGAATTCCGACAGGCGCTCGGTATTCGATGAGCCGCAATGCGGACAGGACACTTCTTCCTCGCCGAACAACGCGCGGCGTGAGGCTTTGCCCGCCGGCGGCGCGATCCCGTATTCCTTCAGCTTGGCCTTGCCGCCTTCCGTCATCCAATCCGTGGTCCAGGCCGGCGACAGCACGGTCTTGATCCGCGGCATGTGGAAGCCGGCTTCCTCCAGCGCCAGTTCGAGGTTGAGCGCGATCAGGTTCATCGCCGGGCAACCGGAATAGGTCGGCGTGATGGTGGCCTCGATGAAGCCGTCGACGATGGCGATATCGCGCAGCACGCCGAGATCGGCAATGGTCAGCACCGGAATTTCCGGATCGACGACGGCTTCCGCAGCTTTCCAAGCGCGGGCGATCTGATCGCGCTTGTCAATGGCGACGGCCGTCACGGTCACCACCTCGCTCCCGGATAGGTGCGCTGCAGGAACTGCAACTCGGTCAGGATAAAGCCAAGATGTTCCGAGTGCCGCCCGCTGCGCCCGCCGCTCTGCATGTAGCCGTCGCGCGGACGTGTCAGCGCGGCCTCCTCGAACACATGATCGAGCGTGCTGGACCAGCGCGCGCGCACGCTCGCCGGGTCGACGGCAATGCCGGTCTCGATCAGTGCGCGCTCGATCTGGTCGGTCTCGAACAATTCGCCGGTGAACGGCCAGAGTTCGTCCAGCGCAGTCTGCGTGCGGCGATGACTCTCGTCGGTGCCGTCGCCAAGCCGGATGGTCCATTCGCCGGTATGGCGGACGTGATAGGCCATCTCTTTCACCGCTTTGGCAGCAATGGCGGCCAGCGTCTCGTCCTTACTCCGCGACAATTCCTCGAAATACGGATGCGCGAAAGCCGAATAGAGCAGATGCCGGACGATGGTCTGCGCAAAATCGCCATTCGGCTGTTCCACGAGCAGAACGTTGCGCCAGTCCGCGGCGTCACGCAGATAGGCGAGCGCATCCTCGTCGCGGGCTTTGCCTTCGACCTCACCGGCATAGCTGTAGAACGACCGCGCCTGCCCGATCAGGTCGAGCGCAAGATTGCCGAGCGCGAGATCCTCTTCCAGCACTGGCGCATGCCCGACCCATTCGGAGACGCGATGTCCGAGGATCAACGCGTTGTCGGCGAGACGCAGCGTGTAGGCGAACAGCGGGGTTTCGGTCATGGCTCCTACCTTTGACCCGCCACCCTGAGGTGCGAGCGCAGCTCGCCTCGAAGGGCGACGGCCGTATATGTCATCCTTCGAGGCCGCTTCGCGGCGCCTCAGGATTACGCCTCTCACATATGCCCAACTTCGTCCGGCACTTCGTAGAAGGTCGGATGACGATAGATTTTCGACGCGGTCGGTTCGAACAGCGAATCCTTGTCGGCCGGATCGCTGGCGGTGATCGCGGACGACGGCACCACCCAGATTGACAGCCCCTCGCCACGCCGCGTGTAGACGTCGCGCGCATTCTGCAGCGCCATCTCGGCATCGACCGCATGCACCGAACCGACATGACGGTGCGCAAGCCCGGTGCGGCTGCGGATGAAGACTTCCCAGAGCGGGATGTTTTGTTCGGTCATTGCTTCCTCCATTTTTCTTCTCCCTCTCCCCGCTTGGGGGGAGTGGGGGGGGGTGTGGGGCGAGGCGAGCACAAATCTCGAAGAAGCCCCTCACCCGGACCGCTCCGCGGTCCGACCTCTCCCCGTAAACGGGGAGAGGTGAAGACAAAACTACTCCGCCGCGACTCTCATCGCGGCTTCCTTGCGTGCCTTGCGCTTCTCCGCAAAGGCGAGCGCGGCCTCGCGCACCCAGGCGCCGTTATCGGTCGCATCCTTACGCTGCTTCATGCGCTGGCGATTGCAGGGACCGTCACCGGCGATCACGCGCTTGAACTCGGCCCAGTCCGGCTCGCCATACTCCCAGTGGCCGGTGGCGTCGTTCAATTTCAGGTCCTTGTCCGGAAAGGTCAGACCGAGATAGTGACCCTGCGGCACGGTGGCATCGACGAATTTCTGGCGCAGCTCGTCGTTGGTGAAACGCTTGATCTTCCAGCGCATCGACTTGTCGGTGTGCTGACTGTCCTTGTCGGACGGCCCGAACATCATCAGCACCGGCCACCACCAGCGGTTAAGCGCCTCCTGCGCCATCGCCTTCTGCTCGGGCGTGCCGTCGCGGCACAGCGTGACCATGATCTCGTAGCCCTGGCGCTGGTGGAAGCTCTCTTCCTTGCAGATCCTGATCATGGCGCGCGCGTATGGACCATACGAGCAGCGGCACAGCGGAATCTGGTTCATGATCGCAGCGCCATCGACCAGCCAGCCGATGATGCCGATGTCCGCCCAGCTCAGCGTCGGATAATTGAAGATCGAGGAATATTTCTGCTTGCCGTTGAGAAGCTGCTCGACCAGTTCCTCGCGCGACACGCCAAGCGTTTCGGCCGCGGCATAGAGATAGGCGCCGTGACCGCCCTCGTCCTGCACCTTGGCGAGCAGCGCGGCCTTGCGCTTGAGCGACGGCGCGCGGGTGATCCAGTTGCCTTCGGGATGCATGCCGACGATTTCGGAATGCGCGTGCTGCGCAATCTGCCGGACCAGCGTCTTGCGATAGCCCTCAGGCATCCAGTCGTTGGGCTCGATCTTTTCCTCAGCATCGACTCGCGCTTGGAAACGCGCCTCACGGACAGGATCCTCCGCGGCATGCGCTTCACGGGCATTGAGCGATTGCGTGTACATCAGCGTCTCTCCGCTTCGCCTGTCGCCGGGTTAAGCCCGATCCTTGATCTTGAGAAGTCTTATAATATTACGAAAATCAATAACGTCAATGATTTCCGTAATATTCAGAGAAGGCAGTTGCTTCAGCCGGGAAAACGCCGGTGAAACGCAGGTTCCGGCGGTGGCAGGGCGCCCTCTTCGGTCTTGCCATGACGATCCAGAAATCGCTCGGAAGGTTCCGCTACGCGCGCATAGATGCGACCCGCCAGGGTGCGCGCCGCATCACCCTGCCAGTCCGGCGGCAGCAGGTCGGCCGGCAATCCCGGATCGCGCAGCACCACCCGCCTGAAGGCGTGGATCATCAGCGTGCGCGCGACCAGCGCGTCCTCCTCCGCCGGAGACTTGACGGCCAACGCTTCAGCAAGAGGCAAAAACACAGCGACGAAATCGCGATAGGCCTGCGAGACCTCGTCAAGCCTGAACGCCGCAGCGGCCAGCGCTTGCCGGTCTTCCCGGCGCGGCGTCATCACAAACACGCTGTCATGTCCGACGAGACCGGCCGGCAATGCTTCGAAACCCACATGAATGACCGGCGACAGGGCGGCATAGCCTGCGCGCGTCAAGGCTGCGCGCAGCGCCGCCGGATCGCCCGCTTTGGGGCCGATCACCACGACCTGCATCTCGCCCTGCATCTCCGGTACACCCGCATAGATGCGCTGGGTCGCCCGCAGGAATTCGGCCTCACCGCTTTTCGTGAGCCGATAATAGCTCGCTCGCCCGCGCTTGGCGCTGGCCAGCCAGCCGTCCGACGAGAGCCGAGACACCGCGGTGCGCACATGCCCGGCATCGATCCGGAACAGGTCCATGATCTCGATCAGCGAGCCGATCCAGAGCGAGCCGCCGCGCGGCACGATCGCGTCACCATAGAGCGTGACGATCAGCGACCAGATGCGCGCCGGTTTGCGCGCATGGAATTGCTTGAGGAGAGTGGCGATGGGCGGTGAGAAAGCCATTGTACCCGCGTTTATCACCTCCCCGCGTGCAGGGAGAGGGTCAGACCCCCAACCCGCCCTTCTCTTCAATGAAGCGCGCGATCTCGTCGACGCCCTTGCCTTCGCGCATATTGGCAAACACGAAGGGGCGCGCACCGCGCATTTTCTTCGCATCGCGGTCCATCACTTCAAGCGAAGCGCCGACATAGGGCGCGAGATCGATCTTGTTGATGACCAGAAGATCAGAGCGCGTGATGCCCGGGCCGCCCTTCGACGGGATCTTGTCGCCGGCCGCGACATCGATGACATAGATCGTAATGTCGGCGAGTTCGGGCGAGAAAGTCGCAGCCAGATTGTCGCCACCGGATTCGATCAGCACCAGATCGAGATCCGGGAAACGCTTTCGCATATCGGCAACCGCCGCCAGATTGATCGAGGCGTCCTCGCGGATCGCAGTATGTGGGCAGCCGCCGGTCTCCACGCCGGCAATGCGTTCGGGCGCCAGCGCGCCGGAGCGCACCAAATACTCGGCGTCCCATTTGGTGTAGATGTCGTTGGTGATCGCCGCGATATCGAAACGATCGCGCAGGCGCTTGCACAGCAGATCCATCAGCGCGGTCTTGCCGGAGCCGACCGGCCCGCCGATGCCGACACGCAGGGGACCATTGGGGTTTTTGCTCATCACTTGCTCAGCGCTTTCCATGTCCAGCGGAAGTTCAATTCCTTGAAGCTGTCCGCCCGCTTCGGACTGGCTTTTTTCATGTCGCCGAGCGGGCGCTTGGCCATATCGAAATACATGCGGTCCGCATGGATCACGATCTGACGCTTTCCGATATCACATTCGTAAGGCGCCGCGCGCGCGCCGGACAATTCGTTCCATTGATTGCCGTGCCTGAAGCCCGTGCAGACAACTCCGTCGGCTTTCAGGCCGTTCGTTTTCAGTACGTCCTGAATTTCGGCGACGAGCTTGGCATCGGTCTTGACCGCGTCCAGAACCTCCTCGAGCCCAAGGCTGCCGCCACCCTGCGCGCCAGCCGCCGTCGCCCCGACCAGCAGGGCCGCAGCGAACACAACCCCTGTGATCGATACGGTGCGCGTCACGATCGAAACAGCCTTGTATATTGGGTTTCGTGCCGCATCGATCCGATATCGGCGCGCAAGGCGGCACCGCCGATATCGTCGAGCGATGCTGAAAGCGCCCGCGCCGCGGTGATTGCAATGATATTTTCCAACGCCGCGAGCACGCGCTGTCCGTCGGTCTGCCCGAGCGGGATCAACCGCACACCGGCCGAGATCCAGTTCGCGGCAATGGCGTGCAGGAATGCCGGCAACGCCGCATCTGCCGCAATGCCATGACCGGCGCAGGCGGTGGCGACCGCCACCGGATAGGCAATCGGCCCGTCCCACGCCGCCTCTAGCATGTCGAGCGCTTCACATGGCCAGGCCGCCCGCACCGCCAGCAAGAACGCGCGGCCCTGTGCGGTGGTCTCGAGATGCCGCTCCTTCGACGGCGAAAACGCGGCGGCGAGTTCTGCGACATCCCGCAATTTGGCTGCGTCCCTGTCGCGAACGGCCCGATCGGCCTGCACGAACAGCACCGCGTCGCAATATCCTGCCCCGTCGCTCATCATCAGCGACAGCCAGTCCGAGAGCGTCGCGGCGTCGCGGATATCGCCTGCCTCGACCGCCCATTCGATGCCGCTCGAATAGGAGAACGCACCGACCGGGAAGGACGGCGACAGCCACGCCATGAGACGATAGAGCGCGGCGGCGTCTCCCCTCCCCGGGGTTGTGTGATCCCTCGCCCCGCTTGCGGGGAGAGGGTGGCGAGCATCGAAGATGCGAGCCGGGTGAGGGGCATTATCGGATAGCATGGTTTCCGGTGGGCCCCCCTCACCCGGGTTACTCGCGTCGCTCGCAATCCGACCTCTCCCCGCGCACGGGGCGAGGTTCAGCGACGGCTTTCTCGCTCGCTTCGCTTTCACCAGGGGCATGGTCTTGGGTTTATCGCTCATGATCGTGGTGGTGGTGATGCCCATGACCATCATGCGCGTGGTCATGTCCATGCCCATGGCTGCGCGGCACGGTCGCTTGCGGATCGAACGGCGCTTCAATCAAACTCACGTCGGCGCCAAGTCCGCGCAGCATCTCCTCCAGCACGTGATCGCGCCGGATGCGGATGCGGCCGCCGGTGATCTGCACGTCGGTATGCCGGTTGCCGAGATGCCAGGCGAGCCGCACGAAGTCGCGCGGCGAAGAGGCGGCAATTTCGGCGAGCGGCTCCGGCATGCCGGTGACCAGCACAACAGAGCCGTCATCCAGCACGAGGCCGTCGCCGTCGCGCAGCGTCAACGGCCTGTCGAAGTCGAGCAGCGCGCGGGTGCCCTTCTCACCGGTCAGCACGATGCGTCGCCGCTGGCGATCGTCGGCGTCGAGCGTGACACGATCGATGGCGGTCGTCGCATTCCATTGCCCTGCGGGCGCGATGGTCGAAACGCGGTTCATGAGTATCTTTTACCCGGTCAAGGCCGGGCTTGTCCCGGCCATCCACGTCTTACCCGCGTCCAGGCGTGGATGCCCGGCACAAAGCCGGGCATGACGAAGGATGGACTTTGCTAAAACAGAAAATACCTTTGCGCCATCGGCACCACGTCGACCGGCTCGCAGGTGAGCAATTCGCCATCGGCGCGCACCTCGTAGGTCTCCGGATCGATGTCGAGCTTGGGCGTGGCGCCGTTATGGATCATGCTCTTTTTCGAGATGCCGCCGCGGGTGTTCTTGACCGCGACCAGTTCCTTCTGGATGCCGAGCTTCTTTCCAAGCCCGGCCCGCACCGCCGCCTTCGACGAAAACACCACCGATGTCGCCGTCAGCGCGCGCCCGTAGGCACCGAACATCGGCCGGTAATGAACCGGCTGCGGTGTCGGGATCGAGGCGTTCGGGTCGCCCATCACCGCCGCAACGATCATGCCGCCCTTGATCACCATGTCGGGCTTCACACCAAAGAAAGCAGGCGACCACAACACCAGATCGGCCATCTTGCCCTTTTCGATCGAGCCGATGATGTGGGAGACGCCGTGTGCGATCGCCGGGTTGATGGTGTATTTGGCGATATAGCGTTTGGCGCGCACATTGTCGTTGTCGCCCTTTTCTTCCTTCATGCGCCCGCGCTGCTTCTTCATCTTGTCGGCGGTCTGCCAGGTGCGGATGATGACTTCGCCGATCCGCCCCATCGCTTGCGAATCCGAGGACATCATCGAAAGCGCGCCGAGATCGTGCAGGATGTCTTCCGCGGCGATCGTTTCCTTCCGGATGCGGCTCTCGGCGAAGGACAGATCCTCCGCGAGCGACGGGTCGAGATGGTGGCACACCATCAGCATGTCGAGATGCTCGTCGATGGTGTTCTTGGTGAACGGCCGGGTCGGATTGGTCGATGACGGCAGCACGTTCTTCAGGCCGGCGACCTTCATGATGTCGGGCGCGTGACCACCGCCGGCGCCTTCGGTGTGGAATGCGTGAATGGTGCGGCCCTTGAATGCCTTGATGGTGTCTTCGACAAAGCCGCTCTCATTGAGTGTATCGGAATGGATCATCACCTGGACGTCGTGATCGTCAGCGACACTCAGGCAATTGTCGATCGCAGCGGGCGTCGTACCCCAATCCTCGTGCAGCTTGAGCGCGCATGCGCCCCCCTTCACCATCTCCTCCAATGAGGCGGGCAGCGATGCATTGCCCTTGCCGGTAAAACCAAGATTGATCGGAAACGCGTCCGCAGCCTGGATCATACGCGCGATATGCCAGGGTCCGGGCGTGCAGGTGGTGGCCAGCGTGCCATGCGCCGGCCCGGTACCACCGCCCAGGAGCGAGGTCACGCCCGACATCAGCGCGTCGTCGACCTGCTGCGGGCAGATGAAATGGATATGAGTGTCGAAGCCGCCGGCAGTGAGGATCTTACCCTCGCCCGCAATGATTTCGGTGCCCGGGCCGATGATGATGGTCACGCCCGGCTGGACGTCCGGATTGCCGGCCTTGCCGATGGCGTGGACCTTGCCGTCCTTCAGCGCGACATCGGCTTTCACGATGCCCCAGTGATCGAGGATCAACACGTTCGTTATAACCGTATCGACCGCGCCCTGCTTGTTGGTGAGCTGCGACTGCCCCATCCCGTCGCGGACCACCTTGCCACCGCCGAACTTCACCTCCTCACCGTAGACGGTGAAGTCCTTCTCAACCTCGACGATGATATCGGTATCGGCAAGACGCACCCGGTCGCCAGTCGTGGGACCGAACATTTTGGCGTAGACACTGCGCGATATTCTTATCGACATGGCGGCTCCAGGCGGACCTAGTGGTGTGTTTGCAGCTGATGCTGAGACGCAGGTCGAAGTCCTGCGAAAATCGGTGAAAGACAGGTGCGGGCGATCCGGTAGCCCTCATCGCGGCGGCGGCGCACGGTTGCGCGCGAGAAATCGCGCAGCCCGAACTGGCCATCGTCGGAATGCTGATCGCCGGGCGCGCCATCCGGCCCATGCACACCCTGTACGTCGATATCGACGATACGAATCGTCTTGCAGCGCCGTGCGCGGTCGATGCGCAATTGAAGATCGGTCCCGATCGCGTCAGGCGGCACGAGCGCGGCCAGTTGCTCGATCGTCTCGATAAAGTCGTTGATGCGTTCGGCCGAGCGGCGGTCCTGGCGCACCTGGTTGCCGAAGCTCAGCTCATGCATCCGGTCCTCGACATCGGCGAGCGAACGCGGCTTGTGGGCCAGGAGCGGATAGAGATTGAGGACAACGAGCACGCGCTCGATGCCCGCGTCGCTCGAAAACGCATCGATGGCGTCGCCCAACGGCGCGTTGTCGACCAGCCCGCCATCCCAGAACAACTCGTGCCCGATCTCGGTCCATGGAAATTGCGGCGGCAGACTGCCGCTCGCCAGGACATGTTTCGGCGTGATCTGGCACGGCTCGTCCGAGCCGAGCCTGCGATTGCAGAAGCGTTTCAACTCGCCGCTTTCGACATTGACCGCGGTGATCACGAAGGTGGTCTCGCTGCGATTGATGGCCGCGAAGTCGACATGGCGCTTCAGCGTGTTCAGCAGCGGACGGGTGCTGTAATAAGCGGTCCAGGTCCCAAACCCGACTAGGTCGAAGCGCGGCAGGTAGAATCCCGGCAATCCAAACAACGACAGATCGCGCTGCGCCTGTTTGGGCCAGAATTCCGGCGCATGCAGCGTCAGATCGTCCCACAACCCATTCAGGCGCCGGCGCGCGTCCTTGCGATCGTGCGCGCCGACCACGCACGCCGCATTGATTGCCCCGATCGATACGCCGCTCACCGCGCGCAGCGTCGGACAGCATCCCGCCGCTTCCGCCTCGTCCATCAGCTCCAGCAGCGCGTTCATGCCTCCGCATTCATAGGCGCCGAGCGCGCCGCCGCCCTGCAGCACGACACCGATCTCGACGCGTTTTGCGAGCGCACCATGCATGCATTGCTCGCTAGAGCTTCCCCATCACATCACCGCGGAATCCATAAACCACGCGCTTGCCTGCGAAGGCGACGAGCTGTACCTCGCGGGTCTGGCCGGGCTCAAACCGCACCGCGGTGCCGGCGGCGATGTCGAGCCGCATGCCGCGCGCCTTCTTGCGGTCGAATTTCAGCGCCGGATTGGTCTCGAAGAAATGGTAGTGCGAGCCGACCTGGATCGGTCGATCGCCGGTATTCGACACCGTAAGCGTCAGGCCCTTGCGGCCGGCATTCAGCTCGATCTCGCCGTGCTTGACCAGGATTTCACCCGGCACCCAGTCGGTCATGGCGCTATTCCTTCCTGATCCGGCGATACGCAACAATGCCGGCGCCGACCAGCAACGCGGCCAGCATGAGCGCGAGCCCATCCGGCAGCATGCTGGAATGATGAGGATGCTCATGCGGCACGAGCGATGGATGTGCAACGGCAGCGCCCGCATTCAGGGCGGCGCTCGCTACGATCACCAGTATCTTCATTGTCCGTCCTTCAGCGAATGGGTTCGTGCACAGTGACAAGCTTGGTGCCGTCGGGGAACGTGGCTTCGACCTGGATGTCGTGGATCATGTCGGCGATGCCGTCCATCACCTGGTCGCGCGTCAGAACATGGCCACCGTCGCGCATCAATTCGGCAACGCTCTTGCCGTCGCGCGCACCCTCCACGATGAAGTCGCTGATCAGCGCCACTGCTTCGGGATGATTGAGCTTGACCCCGCGCTCCAGTCTGCGACGTGCGACCGTCGCCGCCATCGCGATCAACAGCTTGTCCTTTTCGCGCGGTGTCAGCAGCATTGCCTGTCCTCAATTCGTCCATAGCCGCGGCGGCAGCCGCGCCGCCGACGGCATTGAGCACCGAAATCAGCTTAGCCTGCAAGACCGCCGCATCCCTTGCACAGGGACGCAAACGCAATCTTACCTGCCGAGTAACGCCCTCCGCTGCGCCGCTCCAGTGCCCTGCCATCTTAACGGGTCAGACCCAGGATTCTACTATAGACATCCCTGACCCTCTTCAAAACAAGGTATTTCTCGCCATCACTGGCAACGATACCCTATCAGCGGTCACCATCGCTCCGCCGAGCCGCAGGAGGTTGCGGCACATCCGATTTCATAATGAACACTCTCCAATTTCCGGAGGATTGTGGCAGACTCCAAGGTGACTGCAGGCGCCCACGCGAGGACCATCTCATGACCTGGTGGCAAGATCGGTGTAAATCCTTCACGCCACTCTGGTTTACCGATGTCTGCCTGCGCGGTATCGCGCAGGTCATGCTTCAGAATAATCCGCTCACGGGCGCGCTGTTTCTGGCCGCGATTGTCTGGGCCTCCTTTGCGGCGGACGCGTATCGGCTGGCCATTGCCGCCATCCTCGCGGTGATCGTTGCTACCCTGACCGCGCAATGGCTGCGCGTCGATACGGACGAGCTGGAATCCGGCCTGTACGGCTACAACGCGACCCTTGTCGGCCTGACGCTTGCGACGTTTCTCGCACCCGGACCGTTGCTGTGGTTCTACGTTGTGTTCGGCGCGATCGTCTCGGTCATAGCGACGCTTGCGACGTTCAACGTGCTCAAGCCCTGGGGCCTGCCGGCGCTGACATTTCCCTTCGTTCTGGTCGCCTGGCTGATGCTGCTTGCGAGCTACGGCTTTGCTGGTCTCAGCGGGACGTCGCTTCCCTCCGGTGCTGTGGTCGGCGCCTATCAAGTTTACCACGTCGATCCCCTCGATATTGTCGGGTTCATCCAGGGTGTTTTCAAAAGCATTTCCCAGGTGTTTCTGAAGGCCGACGGCGTTGCCGCCGTGCTCCTGGTTGCGGGACTTCTGGTCAGTTCACCCGCTGCTGCAGCATTTGCGGTCGGCGGAGCGGTGATCGCCGTCGCAACCGCTCATCTTCTGGGCGCTGAAAGCCAATTGATCACCGGCGGGCTCCTCGGCTTCAGCCCGGTGCTCACCGCGATCACCCTCGGCACGGTGTTTTACCGGCCGAGTCCCCGCGTGGCGGCGTACGCTGCCTTGGGAGCGGCGTTTACGGTCGTGGCTCAGGCGGCCACCAACGTGGCATTGACACCGCTGGCCATTCCGGCGCTGACCGCCCCATTCGTGCTGGTATCATGGATGTTTCTGTTGCCTCGCCAGCGTCTTGAGGCGACCGGATCGGGCGAAACAGACCGCGCATCGTAACGCAGCAGCTTCATTCGTCGCGCAGCGGCGACTTCACATCGCGTTTGGTCTGAATGGCGAGAATAACGGCTGCGAGGACGGCGGCAACGATGCCCGCCGCAAAACCGTTATTGTAAAGGTTCAGCCCGCCATGCACCGATCCAACGCTGCGCGCGGCGGACGAATGCAGGACACCGGCCACGATGCCCCAGTGCCATCCGAATCGTCCGGCGATCGGCGCCAAGGTCGTCCCGAACAAGGCCGCGAGCAGTCCCGAAGGATCTGTCGCGCTCCAGGGCTTCGCCAGCGACCCCAAAAACACTCCCGCCATGATCGGCAGGATGTTTCTGGGATGCTTGCCATAGGCGGCGAAGCCGACGATCGTGAAAATCGCGCCGATGACGGGCCCGTTCAGGTCGCCGCCAACCACGAGAACATAGACCAGCCCAATCGCACCGGTCAGGCTCATGTTGACCAGGACCGGACCAAAGCCGGCCGCCGACACAAAATCGGAGGGCGCTTGCCCGGACATGCGCATGATCTGCAACATGCGTGCAACGACCTTTCGATCGAGGAGGTATCCGATCACAGCCATCGACACGAATAGCGCAAGCAGGAAGCTGCCGAGGAGGCGATTGTAGCCGGACGTCCAGATCATGACCGGGTCGGGTACAAATCCGAACGACTTGTAGAGCGCAACCACCAATATGCCGACGATCCCGGCGGTGAAGCCCATATTGTAGAGACTGAATCCCATATGGGCCTTGAACAATTGGCCCGCGGCAGGCGGCAGGACGAAGCCGATGACCGTCGCGGTGACCGCGCCCAAGGGAAGACCGACCGCCATCGGCAGCGCGGTGCTGAGAGCGATTTCCGAAAATATCGGGGCGAGCGCAGTTCCGAAAAAAGCAGTATTGATATGCGTGGCGAAGGTTTCGCCCTTGAATCGGCAATACAGAAAAACGCCGAAAACAATGAACCAGATGTTCAGAAGGTTCTTGCCGAACAAACCAAAGCCGAGAACCAGAAACAGACTGGCAACGGCGGCACCGGATATTTTTGCAGCGCATCTATAATAAAAGAAGCATGCTGCGAGGGTGAGAAGACCGGCATTGACGCAAGCGGCGCCCTTGCCTCCGACACCGAAATAATCCGTCAGCAGCGCGTCGCGCGTCGAGACGATTTTTATAAGACCCCGCATGACGGCTTCGGGGCCGTCGACGATGACGCCGAACGCCACGAACGCGCTCGCGTAAGCCGCGATCAGTCCGAGGATTGCGACATCGGAGAGATGGGACGGCTCAGGCAGGGAGTTGGACTCGGCTTTGGCCATCGACTCAGCGCAAGTTGCTTGCATGACATATGGCTGCCGATCAAATTCGGCGGCCGAACGAGTTCGCGTTGTTCGGCCTCAGTTCGTCCACAGCCGCGGCAGCGTGCCGCAAAGATGATTGAGAACCGAAACCAGGTCGCGCCGCAAGTGTGCGGCATTCGTCCCGCACAGGCGGATCACCGCGATACCGTTCCAGGCCGATATCCCGGCCTCGCTGGTGCAAGCCGCGAGGCCGTCGCGGGCTCGCTGTGCCAGCGCATCGTCCGCGGGCGCGATGACGATCGTGGCAAGCGCGGTCGCTCCACCGCCGGCTGCCGGGCGTGCCAGCAACGCAGCCACATCCCCGCCAAGACGCAGCGTGTCGGCATACACCAGCCGCCCGTCCTGCCAAATCCGCCAGCGGTCGATGACCTCGCCCTGACGCATGGTCTCGTCCATCGCCGACCGGCCAAACACCGTGGATTCCGCCATCACCAGCGAGCCGCCAGCGGCGATATCGACCTCGATGGAGCGGTGCAGCCGCGCGCCATCGAACAGGATGGTCTCTTGCGGCAACCAGCGCAACACCGCGTCTGCGCCGACCGAAAGCCGCACAGTCATCCGGGATGCGGCGTCGATGGCGCGATAGACCTTCTCGGCGGCGGCGGTGAGCACCGCGAGATTTGCGCCCGGGCCGGCGTCGATCGCGATGGAAAAATCGTCGCCACCCGCAATCCCGCCGGCGGTGTTGAGAATCACGGCTTCGCTTTCCGGACCAGATACATCGGGAAGCCGGATTCTGAGCGATCCTTCCTCGACCACCTGCTCCCGCCGGGTGCGGCCTTCGCGAGCCCTGACCGACAGATCGATCAGCCCATGCGCCCGATTGCGGGCGAAAATGCCTGAAAGGCCGGTTGCTGCAGCCGCGTCACTCATGCCCCCTGTGTAGAGCATGCTTCGGACGAAACAAAGAGTTACAGCGCCAGCGCGCGCTTCAGCGCGGGCTCGTCCAGATCGTCCTTGTCGGAGGCATAAACCACCGAGCCGCGATCCATCGCCACGAATCGGTCCCCCAGTTCGCGCGCGAAGTCGTAGTACTGCTCGACCAGCACGATCGCCATATCGCCCAGCCCGCGCAGATAGGAAATGGCGCGGCCAATATCCTTGATGATCGAGGGCTGGATGCCCTCGGTCGGCTCGTCGAGCAGCAGAAGCTTCGGCCGCATCACCATCGCCCGGCCAATGGCGAGCTGCTGCTGCTGTCCTCCGGAGAGGTCGCCGCCGCGACGTCCCAGCATGTTGCGCAGCACCGGAAACAGCGAGAACACTTCATCCGGTATGACCCGCTCATCACGCTTGAGCGGTGCAAATCCGGTCTTCAGGTTTTCCTCGACCGTTAGTAGCGGAAAGATTTCGCGGCCCTGCGGGACGATCGCGATCCCAGAACGTGCCCGCTGAAACGGCTTGAGTGCGTTGATCGAATGACCATCCCAGTCGATGCTACCCTTGCTCACCGGTTGCTGGCCGACGATGGCGCGCAGAAGGCTGGTCTTGCCGACGCCGTTGCGGCCGAGCACGCAGGTCACCTCGCCTTCCTTTGCGATCAGCGAGACGCCGCGCAAGGCCTGCGCGGCGCCGTAATGCAGATCGATGGATTTCACATCGAGCATTGTCTTTGTGCCTCGCTGCGCATGATCTGATCCGAAAACCGGTATCCACTGTTCGGGATCATGCGCTATCGCCCCAGATACACTTCGACCACGCGCTCGTTGGTCGAGACCTGATCGATTGAACCTTCCGCCAGCACCGAGCCTTCATGCAGGCACGTCACCTTGACGCCAAGTTCGCGCACGAAATGCATGTCGTGTTCGACCACGATCACGCTCTTCTCCTGATTGATCTCGCGCAGCAGCGCAGCGGTCTGCATGGTCTCGGCGTCGGTCATGCCGGCGACCGGCTCGTCGACCAGCATCAGCTTCGGTTCCTGCGCCAGCAGCATGCCGATTTCGAGCCATTGCTTCTGGCCGTGCGACAGCGAACCCGCCAGCCGCCAGCGCGCATGTTTCAGGCGGATGACGTCGAGAATCTTGTCGATCCGGCTCGTATCGCCCGCGTTCGCGCTCCAGCGCAAACTCGCGCGCGCGCTCTTGTCCATGCTCAGCGCCAGCAGAAGGTTGTCCTCGATGGTGTGCATGTCGAACACCGTCGGCTTCTGGAATTTGCGGCCGATGCCGCGACGCGCAATCTCGGTCTCGTCGAGCTTGGTCAGATCGGCCTCGCCCTCGAATACCGCGTAACCCTCGTCCGGCCTGGTCTTGCCGGTGATCACATCCATCATCGTCGTCTTGCCGGCGCCGTTGGGGCCGATGATCGCCCGCATTTCTCCGGGCTCGATCACGAGCGAGAGCTTGTTAAGCGCTCTGAATCCATCGAACGAAACGGAGATGTCGTCGAGATAGAGCAACGCCGTGGTGGTCCGGGTGTCCATGATGCTATTCCGCCGGCTTGGGCGCAGCATCCGCGCCGGGCTCGCCATCACGCGCAGCCGCCCGTCGCGCCTGCCGCTCGCCCCACCAGTAAGATACCGTGCCCACGATGCCGCGCGGCAGGAACAGGGTGACGACGACAAACAATGCGCCGAGCAGGAACAGCCAGTAAGGCGCAAGGATACCGCTGGTGAAGGTGGTCTTGGCGTAATTCACGAGGATCGCGCCCAGCACCGCGCCGGTCAGCGTGCCGCGGCCGCCGACCGCGACCCACAGCACCGCCTCGATCGAATTGGCGGGCGCGAATTCGCCCGGATTGATGATGCCGACCTGCGGCACGTACAGCGCGCCGGCAAGCCCAGCCATGCAGGCGGACGTCGTCCAAACGAACAGCTTGTAGTTCTCGGCCCGGTAGCCAAGGAAGCGCGTGCGCGACTCGGCGTCGCGGATCGCGACCAGAACCTTGCCCAGTTTGGACGTCACGATCTTGCGGCAGATGATGAAGCAGACGCCGAGCGCCGCGCAGGATAGCGCAAACAGCGCGGCGCGCGTCGATTGCGCCTGCACGTTGAAGCCAAGGATATCCTTGAAGTCGGTCAGTCCGTTATTGCCGCCGAATCCGAAATCGTTGCGGAAGAAGGCAAGCATCAACGCGAATGTCAGCGCCTGGGTGATGATCGAGAGGTAGACGCCGGTGACCCGCGAGCGGAACGCGAACCAGCCGAACAGGAAGGCGAGTGCACCGGGCGCGAGAAACACCATCAGCAACGCATAGGGAAAGGATTGGAAGCCGTACCAGAAGAACGGCAATTCTTTCCAGTTCAAGAATACCATGAAGTCCGGCAGAACCGGGTTGGCATAGACGCCGCGGTCGCCGATCTGGCGCATCAGATACATCCCCATCGCATAACCGCCGAGCGCAAAGAACGCGCCGTGGCCCAGCGAAAGGATGCCGCAATAGCCCCAGATCAGGTCGATCGAGAGCGCCAGCAGCGCGTAGCAGATGTATTTTCCGAATAAAGCGACCGCATAGGTCGGCACATGAAACGGGCTGGTCTCCGGCAGCAGCAGATTCGATAGCGGCACCAGGATGCCGACCGCCGCGAGGATGGTCAGGAATACGACCGACTGGCGGTCGAGCGCGCGGATGATGGGGCCGCCAGTCATAGATGCACGCCCAAATTTCGCTGGTCATTCCGGGGCGCGACGAAGTCGCGAACCTGGAATCCATAACCACCAAGCGTGGATATGGATTTCGGATCGCCTCGCTTCGCTCGGCGTCCGGAATGACGGATGGAGAGCACTGTCATCATGCCTCCACCGCCCGGCCCTTCAGCGCGAACAGGCCGCGTGGGCGCTTCTGGATGAACAGGATGATGCCGACCAGGATCGCGATCTTGGCGACCACGGCGCCCGCATAGGGTTCGAGGAACTTGTTTGCGATCCCGAGCGAAAACGCACCGACCAGCGTGCCCCACAGATTGCCGACGCCGCCGAACACCACCACCATGAACGAGTCGATGATGTAGCTCTGTCCGAGATTGGGCGAGACGTTATCGATCTGCGATAGCGCAACGCCGGCAAGGCCTGCGATTCCCGAGCCGAGCCCGAAGGTGAGCATGTCGACATTTGCGGTCTTGATACCCACTGCGGCCGCCATGCGCCGGTTCTGCGTCACCGCGCGCATCTCCAGCCCAATCCGGGTAAAGCGCAGGACGCCGAGCAGACCGAAGAACACCGCCAGCGTGAACACCACGATCCACATACGGTTATAGGTGATGGTGAGCTGTCCCAGTTCGAAGGCGCCGCTCATCCAGGACGGGTTGCCGACCTCGCGATTGGTCGGCCCGAACATGGTGCGGACCGCCTGCTGGAGGATCAGCGAGATGCCCCAGGTTGCAAGCAATGTGTCCAGCGGGCGTCCATACAGCCACTGGATCACCGTGCGTTCGATCAGGATGCCGATCGCCCCCGCCAGCAGGAAGGCCAGCGGAATGGCGAACGCGAGCGAATAGTCGAACAAGGCGGGGTTGTGGATGCGGATCAGGTCCTGCACCACGAAGGTGACATAGGCACCGATCATCACCATCTCGCCATGCGCCATGTTGATCACGCCCATCACGCCGAAGGTGATGGCAAGCCCGATGGCCGCGAGCAGCAGGACAGAACCAAGCGAAAGCCCGTACCAGGCGTTCTGCAGCACCTCCCACAGCGCGAGCCGGTTCTGGATGCTGGCGGCGCCGTCCTGAGCGGCGCGCGCGACCGCGGCCGGGACATTCGCGGGCAGCGACGACAGCAGGGCCAGCGATTCCTGGTCGCCGCGGTCCCTGAGCACCGCTATCGCCGCAACCTTGTCCGCCTCGGACGCATCATCCTTATAGAGAATGATCGCCGCACGGGCCTCGGTCAGGACGCGTTTTATCCGCGTGTCTGTTTCTTTGGCGATTGCGGTGTCGAGGGCGGGAAGCGAATTGACGTCACGCGATCTCACCACCGATTGGGCCGCAGACAACCGGGTGCGCGGATCGGGAGACATCAGGGTCAGCGTCCCGATGGCGGCTTCGATCGCGCGGCGGAGCCGGTTGTTGATCCTGACGGGCTTGAACTCGCCGGGCGGCGCCGTCACCGCATCCCCGGTCGCAGCATCGAGAACGCGACTGCCGTCGCGGATGAAAATCTTCTTGCTTTCGGGATCGAAGACGAGGCGTCCGGTCTGCAGTGCCTCAATGATCGCTTGCGCACGCGGCGAACCGGTTGCAACCACCGCCGCGATGCCCTCCTCGGTCTGGCCGAAGGAGTCCGCGGCGAATTTCGTCATCGCATCATCGAGAGTCTGGCTGAAGGCAGGCGGTGCGGCCAAGAGACATACAAGCGCCAGGACATACACGACCAGGCGGCCGCAGAATGGTGTCATTGCCAATTTTTCCCGGCACGTGATGTGTTCGGACTTTGTATCGGAGCGGCGAATGGAGGCGGCGCTGGCACGCCGCCTCCTGGATCGTCAGTGGCTGGGCGTCAGGATCCCTGACCGCCGCACTTCTTGGTGACCTTGTTGTAGTTGCCGCATTTCAGTGTCACCCAGTCGGCTTCGAGATCCTTCGAGCCTTCCAGATGCGGCGACCAGGCGGCGCCCGGAACCAGACCTTCGGTCTTCCACACCACGTCGAACTGGCCGTCAGCCTTCACTTCGCCGATGAACACCGGCTTGGTGATGTGATGGTTCGGAAGCATCTCGGAGATGCCGCCGGTCAGGTTTGGCACCTTGATGCCCGGCAGCGCATCGATGACCTTGTCGGGATCGGTGGTACCGGCCTTCTTCACGGCCTCGACCCACATGTTGAAGCCGATCACGTGAGCTTCCATCGGGTCGTTGGAAACGCGTTTCGGATTCTTCGTGTAGGCCTTCCACTTCGCGATGAATTCCTTGTTCGCCGGTGTGTCGATCGACTCGAAGTAATTCCAGGCGGCGAGATGGCCGACCAGCGGCTTGGTGTCGATGCCGGCGAGTTCCTCTTCACCCACCGAAAACGCCACGACCGGGATGTCCGAGGCCTTCACGCCACGATTGCCGAGTTCCTTGTAGAACGGCACGTTGGCGTCGCCATTGATGGTCGAGACCACGGCGGTCTTCTTACCGGCGGAGCCGAACTTCACGATGTCGGCGACCCGGGTCTGCCAGTCGCTGTGGCCGAACGGCGTGTAGTTGATCGAGATGTCTTCATCCTTGACGCCCTTGGACTTCAGATAGGCTTCGAGGATCTTGTTGGTGGTGCGCGGATAGACGTAGTCGGTGCCTTCCAGCACCCAGCGCTGCACCTTTTCTTCCTTCATCAGATAGTCGACCGCGGGGATCGCCTGCTGATTGGGAGCCGCGCCGGTATAGAACACGTTGCGCTCGCTCTCCTCACCCTCGTACTGGACCGGGTAGAACAGGATCGAGTTCAACTCCTTGAATACCGGGAGCACCGACTTGCGCGACACCGAGGTCCAGCAGCCGAACACCGCCGCGACCTTGTCCTTGGTGATCAGTTCGCGCGCCTTTTCGGCAAATAGCGGCCAGTTCGAAGCCGGGTCCACGACGACCGCTTCAAGCTTCTTGCCGAGCAGACCACCCTTCTTGTTCTGCTCCTCGATCAGCATCAGCATGACATCTTTCAGCGTGGTTTCGCTGATCGCCATGGTGCCCGAAAGCGAATGAAGAATACCGACCTTGATGGTTTCCTGCGCCTTGGCGGGCAATGCGGCTGCCAGCGACAGCGCGAGGCCCGTCGCCCCGGCCAAAAGCCAGCGGCGGGCAATCGGTCGCGGAGCGACCGAACGTAGAGAATGAATCATGTTGTTTCCTCTGCTTCACGCGCACGCCAGATGACCCGGCATCCCGCGCCGCAGCAGAGTTCGCAAAGGCCGTGCCAATTTCTAAAACTGGTCCAACACCTTGAGTCAGAAAAAGAAACGTCGATCACTTCACGCCCTCAAATTAGGCACGAGCAATCGACTGACCAGCAAACATTCTGATTGCTTAATTTTTGAGCAATTTATTCCATCCTCTTGGTGCCGCGCGGGTGCCTTGAAATGAGCGCGAATTGTCTCCGAACGTCGAGCAACAGATTTCGGCCAGCCTGCAGGCCACCGGTGTTATGAACACAGGCTCCGGCGAAGAGGTCCTAAGTTGAAACGGAACGCGCGTATTCTGACACTTGCCGTGCTGTTGGCCATCACAGGTCCGGTGCTGGCGTCGGCGCAGGCGCCGGGAGATGCCGCTGCCCTGCTCCGGCAGGCGATCGAGCTCTATAACGCCGGCAATGCGGCGCAGGCGCTGCCGCTGGCGCAAAAGGCACTGCCACTGCTCGAACAGGAGAATGGCCCGGATCATCTGGATGTCGCGGCCGCGCTCAATTATCTCGGCGTCCTCAACCAGCAACTCGGCCGCGCCAAAGAAGCCGAACCGTTTTACCTGCGAGCCTTGGCGATCCGGCAAAAGGCACTTGGGGCGGAGCATGCTCAGGTCGCGGTGACGGCCGAAAATCTGGCTGCGCTCTACCGTTCAAGCGGCCGCAGCGATGAGGCCGAACTCCTCTACAAGCGCGCGCTGGCGATCAACGAAAAGGCTTACGGTCCGGATCATCCCGCTCTCGCGGCGACCGCGAGCAATCTTGCCTCGATCTACCGGGAGGCCGGGCGCCAACGCGACGCCGAGCCGCTCTATCGGCGCGCGCTCGCGATCCACGAGAAGGCGTTCGGGCCCGACCATCCTCAGGTCGCAGCGTCCCTGGTCACGCTGGGAGAGCTCTATCGAACAACGGGACGGCTCGCCGAAGCCGAGCCGATGTTCAAGCGCGCCATCGCGATCGACGAGAAAGCGCGCGGGACCGAGTACCCCGATATCGCCAACGCGCTGCAAGAGCTCGCGATGCTCTATTGGATGCAGGGTCGCATCGACGACGTCGAGCCGCTGTTCAAGCGCACACTCACGATCCGCGAAAAGGCATACGGGCCGGATCATCCGGCGGTGGCGCAGACCCTCAACACGATGGCCGGGTTCTATCGCGATCAGGGCCGCCACGCCGAATCCGAACCGTTCTTCAGGCGCGTACTCACGATGTACGAGAAAGCGCTCGGGGCGGAGCATCCCGGCGTAGCAACATCGCTGAACAATCTCGCGGTGCTTTATCAGGAGATGGGCCGCCCCGCGGACGCCGAGCCGCTCGCCAAACGCGCGCTGGTGCTGCGCGAAAAGGCATTTGGGCCAAACAACCCGCAACTGGTGAACACGATCCACAATCTCGCGGAGCTGTACCGGACGCTTGGCCGCAATGCGGAGGCCGATGCGCTCAACAAGCGCGCCGAGGCGATCAAGCAGAAGTCCAAGTAATTCGATCAGAGGTGAGACTTGTATCTGCGCCTTGGATGTTGCAAATCCGGCGCGCATTTGAATGCCGGAGAGTGAATCCATGGCCCAGAAAACCGGACTCGTCGTCACTGCCCATCCGGGCGATTTCGTCTGGCGGGCGGGCGGCGCGATCGCGCTGCACGCCAAGAAGGGCTACCGGATGAAGATCGTGTGTCTGTCTTTCGGAGAGCGAGGCGAAAGCCAATTCGCCTGGAAGGAAGCGGGTGCCACACTCGAGTCCGTCAAGGCCGGACGCAAGGACGAAGCGGAGCGGGCCGCGGCATTGCTCGGCGCCGAAATCGAGTTTTTCGATGCCGGCGATTATCCGCTGCGTCTGACTGAAGCGCATTTCGACCGGATGGTCGACATCTATCGCGAACTCAACCCGTCCTTCGTGCTCACCCACGCGCTGGAGGACCCGTACAATTTCGATCATCCCAACGCGGCCCATTTCGCGCAGGAGACCCGCGTGGTGGCACAGGCGATGGGCCACAAGCCAAGCGCGACCTACAAATATGCCGCGGCGCCGGTCTTCCTGTTCGAGCCGCACCAACCCGAGCAATGCAATTTCAAACCGCAGGTGATCCTCAATATCGATGAGGTGTGGGCGACGAAATACAAGGCGTTCCAGATCCTCGCCGCGCAAAAGCATCTGTGGGCTTATTACGAACGGGTCGCCCTCAACCGCGGCGTGCAGGGCGGCCGCAATACCGGCAAGCCGATGACCTATGGCGAGGCCTATGCGCGCTTGTTCCCGACCGCGGTTGAGGAATTAGGCTGACGCGGGACGGAAGAAGCGGGATGGAATGTGGCGTTGTTTGAGTCGCAAACGGCTCTGCAAAAAGACCAGACGCCCTCACCAGACATACCGCAGCCGTCCGGTGCCTCCATAATTTTGCGACTGTTCTGCGAATTCTCCTTCGAACGACATAGCAAAAGAAATGCCGTTGCCGTAACGAACTTCGGCGCCCGCCGATGCAAGCAACAAGTCGCTGGCCGGGAATGCGCCATAGACCGTGAATTGCGGGCCGGGCATGGATTGGAACATGACGGTCGTGCTTGGTTCGGACCAGTTGTCGTGTGCCCAAGCCGCTCTGCCGCGCAGCGTCAGAATCGAATTCGGATTGATGGGAGCGGACCAGTCGAAGCGAGCGCCGAGCTCGCTGCGAATTGTCGTTATCTTGCGCGCATCATAGTCGAGCGCAAAAATCGACGAACCGGAGGCAGCCACCTCGCTATAAGACGGGGTTTGATAGGTCTGGACCTGTCCGGCCGCATACGGCGTGAACCCGTATTCCTGCAAACCGCTGAGATCCGGAATGGCGAAGCGATACCCGCCTTCGACCCGGCCACCGAAATTGGTGGCGGAGAAATCGGCGTTCAGATTGTCGCTTCCCGCCAACGTCACATATCGGGAGGTAGAGACGCGATGCCACGCATAGGCGAGCGCGCCGGACAGATAGGCGGCATTGATACGCGTCGCGCCATAGACGGCGGCCTGGAACATGTCGCTGTGTCCGCCTCCGAGGCCATCCGACAAGCTGAAGCGTGTCCCTCCACCCGCGAGCGCGAAACCGGTCACGACGTCAGGCCCGAGCCGATAATCGAGGCCGGTGGCGTACCCGAAGCTGGATGCCGACCGGTCGTGACTTCCAGTCGGAAAGGCTTCGCCCGACACGTTTGTCTGCCCGCCATAGCCGGCGGCCCAGACTCCCCAACGGCGCGGCTCGGACACGCGATCAAAAGCGGCGAATGCCGCGCGGGTCGGCGCAGGCTTTTCCGGCGCATAACCCTTCACGACCAGCGCAGGTCCGTTGTTGCTGCCACTATCTGCGAACGGACGATTGGGAGCGGAAAACGGGTTCATTACCAACGACAAGAATGAATTCATCGCCTGAGTACCTGCCTGGGCGGCTCCGGTACCGGTCTCGCCCGATAGCTGCGTCAACGCGCTTGCCAAAGCTGAGGGCGATAGGTTCAGGAGGTTTAACAGTGTCAGCGACAATTCACCGCCGCCAGCGACGAAGGCATCGAGTGCGTCGGCGACGGCACGCTGATTGTTCGTGGCTGACGACGGCAGCAACGACGAGAAGAGCGGCACCCCGGTCGGGCCGATAACAACCCCACCGTTGCCGGAGATAAGGGCGCAAGTTGTTATGGTATTGGTATCGAGCGTTACTGCCCCGTTCCGTGCCCAGGCTGCGCCGCAGGTAATGTCGGCGTCGGTGGTGAGCGTGATGCTTGCCAGCGCGAGAATATCTCCTGCGAAGTCCGTGTCGGTGCCGAGCGTTGCGGAGCTCCCAACCCGCCAGAACACATTGCCGCCCTGAGCTGCATTGATCAAACGAATGCTCGACGCACTGGCGGTGGTTAGCGTGGATCCAATATTGAAGATGAAGATCGAGCTCGGATTTCCGAGGCCGTTGAGCGTCAGATTTCCCGTTAACTGGGCAACGGTGCTGAAATTGTACACGCCTGGTACGAGCGTGAGACCGCCCAGATTTCGCCCGGTCAGATTTGCCGTGGGAGTCCTTCCGGCTAAGTTATTGTAAGCTGTCGTCAGATCGACCTGAGCCTGGACCGCCACAGCATCATTTTGATGAATCGACGCTCCAGGTCCGGTCAGGATTCCGGGGCCGCCATCGACAGCGAAAAACCCGGTGATGGCACTCCCGGGACTGACTCCGAGGCTTCCGGGCTGCGCCGGAACTCCGCCAAGCACGGTGGGACCGGTATTCGTGACCGTCGAGCCGCCCAGCACTGCGAAGTTTGCTGTCGTACCGAGCGGGGGCGCCTGCGCGTCGCTCGGAGTCGGCGGAATTGCGGCCATCACGCCGAATACGGCAATAACCGCGGCCGGGCGCCGCGAGCTTTTGCTTGCTGTCATTGCTCCGCGCGAAACTTTCTTGGAGCGCGCGTTTTGAACGGGCGACAAGGTTATGCTTAGGCCCGCCATGGATATGCCCCCGCCATGAGCGCACTCGCGCCACGACCATTAGAACTCTGAGCGGCCGATGCTGAATTCGACCAGTCCGCACTAAAAGAGTCAGAGTCGCAGCCGACAGACAATTCGCGGAAATACTTACATGCGGGCCAGCATGCACTGCGAGATCAGCGCCACGCGGCTCGCGGGCGATGTCGTTACACTCGTCCGGATATCGATGTTGTCTAACACTCCCCTCAGTCGCTATATCGTTTGACGGAGCATGTCGGGTGGTCCGGCGTTGCAAGAAGTCTGAGGTCGATCGAAGCCGCACATGGATCGACTATCCCCACAGTCTCCTTTCGGAGGCGAGAGAGCAGAGCTCAAATCATGAAAACCGTCGTCGTCCGCAATATCCAGCGCGCCGAAGCTGCTGCCTGCAAGATTCTCGCGGGTCTTGGCGTGTCGACTTCGCACGAAGCGCTGGGGCGCTCCGGCCTGATGAAGCCCTATATGCGGCCGATCTGGCCCGGTGCTGCCATCTGCGGCCCCGCCGTCACCATCATGGCGCAGCCCGGCGACAACTGGATGATCCATGTCGCGATCGAGCAATGCAAGCCTGGCGACGTGCTGGTGGTCGGCTGCACCGCCGACAACACCGACGGCATGTTCGGCGATCTTCTCGCGACCTCCGCGAAGGCACGCGGTGTCCAGGGGCTGATCATCGACGCCGGCTGCCGCGATGTCGCTGTGCTGAAAGAGATGGGGTTTCCGGTCTGGTCGAAGGCGATCTCGGCCAAGGGCACGGTGAAAGCCACGCTCGGTGCGGTCAATATTCCGGTGGTATGCGCCGGCGTGAACGTGATCCCGGGCGACGCGATCGTGGCCGATGACGACGGCGTTGTGGTGATCCCGCGCAAGCTCGCGGCCGAGGTCGCGGCCAAGGGACAGAAGCGCGAGGCCGACGAATTGGCCAAACGCGAGAAGCTCGGCTCCGGCATCCTTGGCCTCGACATGTACAACATGCGCGAGCCGTTGGAGAAAGCTGGCTTGGTCTACGTCGACAATCCGGAAGACGTCTGATCCGGAAAAGCTACCACAGCCGCCCGGTCGAACCGACCAGCACCGTGATCACGCCGAGCGCGAGGTTGATCGCCACCAGCTTGCGGATCATCGCAAGCTGCTTTCCAGCATTCGGCCAGTCGGCGTCGCGTACCGTCTTCTGCAGGCGGCGCCATGGCGCAAAATACAGGTGCAGGTAGAGTAGCATCATCAGAATGCCGGTGCCCTGCATGACATGGATGTAAAGCGGCGCACGAAAGCCGCCAAAGGCCATGAACATCATCGCATAGCCGCTGATCAGCAGTGCCACGATCGATACCGCGACCCAGGGCAGGAAGCGGCGAAACACGTCGCGCCAGAGCGTCAGCCGCGCCGGAGCATCGAGCGCACCTGCGGCCGGCCGCAGCATCGTATAGGCAAAGGCCATCCCGCCGACCCAGAACAAGGCGGCCAGAATATGCGCGGCCAGAAGCAGGATCATCATGTCGGGTGGACTCCGTTATCTGCTGCAAGGCACTATGTGATACAGCTTGGAATGTCTACAAACAGACGACCATGACCCGCGGCGGACCGTCACAGAACCCGATCGACCCGATTGCCGAAGGCGATCTGCGCCTCGATGCGCCGGCCTTCCATCGCAATTGCGCGCCGATCTGGGCGGAACTCTCGGGTTATCTGAAGGACAAGCAGGGAAACGTGCTGGAGGTCGGCAGCGGATCAGGCCAGCATGTGATCGAATTCGCCAAAGCATCCCCTCACCTGCTCTGGTGGCCGACCGATTACGACGAGCGCAATCTCAAGAGTATTGACGCCTGGCGGCAGCATGCGCAGGCGCAGAATGTCGAAGGCGCGCGCCGGCTCGATCTCTGTGCGCTGGACTGGGGACTGAGCGAGGCCGATTCCGGAACGCTCAGCGATTTGACCGCGATCTTCTGCGCCAATGTGCTGCATATCTCGCCGTGGCGCACGACACGCGGGCTGATGTGGGGCGCCTCGCAGCGCCTGCATCCGGGCGGGCTGTTGTTCGTCTACGGCCCGTTCAAGCAGGACGGGCAGCATATCGCCCCGAGCAACGAGGCTTTCGACGCCTCGTTGCGCGCGCGCAATCCGGCCTGGGGCGTACGCGATATCGCGGAGATTCAAGCCGTTGCTCACGAGCATGGCCTGTTGCTTGCAGAGATCGAGCCGATGCCGGCCAACAACATGCTGCTGGTGTTCGAGCGGCGCGCAAACGAAGCCAGCCGCTAAACGCTGATCACACCGTCGCGGTTTACGAAGACCCGGCTCTCGTCAATGCCCGGCAGCATGGCTGCGACATCCTTGCGCAGCTTAACATCGGACTGATCGTCCGCCGACCAGACCGTCACGTAGATGTCGTCATCCCACACGGAGACGTCGAAATCCGCGATCATGCCGGACGTGGCCATAATCGCGAGCGCACCCACTGCCGACTTGAGATAATTCATCGCCGCACCCTCCTCAAAACCGATAACGGTTCTAAACGCAACAGCGCGCCGCCTCTTGCGCGACATCCGGCTACGCGTGCCGCGCGTCGCTTCGGTGTCCAGACCGTGTCAGAACCGCGAATCACACTCACGGCTGCGTGAGTCCGCGACCGCCAACATGTGCATTGTCAGCGAAATGTCATCCAGTCTTCACCGACACGACAAGCGAACAACCAATTTACTGCAGCGCAACAGGAGAACCATCCATGCGCGCCGCAACGCTATCAACATTTCTCACATTCGCCCTTGCCGGTACGGCCTTCGCCCAGTCCCAACCGGCAACCCTCGCAGGCCATGTCGTGATTCCGGCTGCGACCTTTATTCCGGCGCCAGCCGATGCGCCGGACGATCTGAAGATGTCCGGCAAGTTCACCACTGGGAAACGCGTCGATGCGGCGGGCACAATCGAAGGCCGTTCGCGCGGACGACCGACCGGCGTGAAACTGCCGTTCGATGGCCAACCGGTCCAGGGCAGTTCCGGAATCAAGCGCATGCCCGATGGCACCTTCTGGGTGCTGACCGACAACGGATTCGGCAACAAGGCGAATTCGCCCGACGCGATGCTGTTTCTCAATCAGTATCGTCTGAACTGGGACAATGGCTCCGCCGACCGGCTCGCCACCGTCTTCCTGCACGATCCCGACAAGAAGATTCCGTTCCGGATCGTCCATGAGGGGACGGCGAAACGCTATCTCACCGGTTCGGATTTCGACCTAGAAAGCTTCCAGCCGATCGGCGACAAGTTCTGGATCGCCGAGGAATTCGGACCCTACCTGATCCGTACCGACAGGAATGGCAAGGTCGAGGCGGTGTTCGAGACCATGATCGACGGTAAGGCCGCGCGCTCGCCCGATCATCCGTCGGTGACGACGCCCGCCGTCCCGACCGGCGCCGTCGCCTTCAATGTGCGCCGCTCCAAAGGATTTGAGGGCATGGCGGCATCGCCGGACGGGCGCTTCCTCTATGCCATGCTCGAAGGACCGACCTGGGACGCTGAGAAGAAGGATTGGGAGAAGACCGCAGACGGCAAGGAATATCTGCGCGTGCTCGAATTCGATGTTGCGAACGAGAAGTGGACCGGCCGGCACTGGAAATATGTGCTCGAGGAGAACGGTTTGGCGATCGGCGATTTCAACATGATCAGCCCGACGCAAGCGCTGGTCATCGAGCGTGACGATCACGAGGGCACCGCCGACAAGGCCTGCCCGGCCGGAACCAAGGCGGAAAACTGCTTCGACCAGGTCGCCAAGTTCAAGCGCATCTACAAGATCGAGATGACGGATGCGAACGCCAACGGCCCGGTGCGCAAGATCGCTCACATCGATCTGATGAAGATCGCCGATCCGGACAAGAAGGCGCGCAAGCCGCTCACTGACGGCGTGCTGACCTTCCCATTCTTCACCATCGAGAATGTCGACATCGTCGATGGCGATCACATCGTGGTGGGCAACGATAACAACCTGCCGTTTTCGTCGAGCCGCGATCCCAACAAGGCCGATGACAACGAGTTCGTGCTGCTCAAGGTCACAGACTTCCTGAAGGCGAAATGAAGCCCTGACTCGCTGCGAACGTTCACCCTCTCCCCACCTGCGGGGAGAGGGTGGCGAGCATCGAAGATGCGAGCCGGGTGAGGGGCGTTTGCCGCGCCCTCCAAGCCGGCCCCTCACCCGGTCGCCTTCGGCGACCGACCTCTCCCCGCACGCGGGTAGAGGTAAGCTGACAGGCCATCGACGCGCGGCGCCGCGCGTGATACGTCGCTGCCATCCAACACAGCCAAGGCGACGCGACGGCCCATGATCAAAGAGCCCATTCTCGATATTGCCCACCTTGCCCACCTCGAATTGCTGACGCCCAAATTCGAGGAGAGCCGCGATTTCTTCATCAACGTGATGGGCATGACCCAGAGCGCCGAAAAGGGCGATAGCGTCTATCTGCGCGGGTGGGACGATTACGAACTGTATTCGCTCAAGCTCACCGCTGCGAAAACCTCCGGGCTCAAGCATGTGGCCTATCGCTGCCGCTCGCCGCAGGCGCTCGAACGGCGCGCCGCGGCGCTGAAGGGCTCGGGCTTCGATATCGGCTGGACCGACGGCGATGTCGGTCACGGCAAGACCTTCGTCTGCAAGGACCCGGACGACCACGTCGTCGAATTGTACTACGAGACCGAATGGTACCAGGCACCGCCGGACAAAAAACCCGCGCTGAAGAACCAGGCGCAGCGCTTTCCCGCGCGCGGCTGCAACGTGCGGCGTCTGGACCACTGGAACGGTCTTGCGGTCGACATCAAGGCGAACCGGATTTTCTACGAGGACTATCTCGGCTTCCGTCTGACCGAGACCATCATCCTGAATGACGGCTCCGAAGCCGCGATCTGGATGACGGCGACCAACAAGTCATACGACTTCGCCTATACCCGCGATCACACCGGCACCAAGGGCCGCTTTCACCACATTACCTACGCGATCGACACCCGCGAGGAGATTTTGCGCGCCGCCGACATCTTTCTCGAGAACGGCGTGCATATCGAGACCGGCCCGCACAAGCACGCGATCCAGCAGACCTTCTTCCTCTATGTATACGAACCCGGCGGCAACCGCGTCGAAGTGGCGAATGCCGGCGCACGTCTGATCCTCGCGCCGGACTGGAAGCCAATCGTGTGGACCGAGAACGAACGCAAGAAGGGCCAGGCTTGGGGCCTCAAGACCATCGAGTCTTTCCACACCCATGGCACACCGCCGGTCGAGGCCAAGGGGCACTAGGATCGCGTGGCAATCCCCACCACGCCCCTTCCCTCCGGCGAGCCGATCCCGGTCTTCGGGCTCGGCACCTGGATGATGGGCGAAAACGACAAGAAGCGCGCCGACGAAGTTGCTGCACTGAGGCTCGGGCTCGATCTCGGTGCGACGCTGATCGACACCGCCGAGATGTATGGCGATGGCGTGGCCGAGGAAATCGTCGGCGACGCAATTGCCGGCCGCCGCGACGGCCTGTTCCTTGTCAGCAAGGTGCTGCCCGAGAATGCCTCGCGCAAGGATACCATTGCGGCTTGTGAAGGTAGCCTGAAGCGGCTGCGCACCGATCGCATCGATCTCTACCTTTTGCACTGGCGCGGATCGACGCCGCTTCAGCACACGCTGGACGCCTTCATCGAGCTTCAGCGCGACGGCAAAATCCGCCACTGGGGCGTCAGCAATTTCGACACCGACGACATGGAGGAATTGCTGGCCTTGCGTGGCGGCGATGCCTGCGCCACCAACCAGGTGCTCTACAATCTCAAACGTAGGCGCATCGAATACGACCTCGTGCCGTTCTGCCGCGGCCGCAATATCCCGATCATGGCCTATTCGCCGATCGAGCAGGGCCGGCTGCTCGGTGCCGCCGCGCTGAAGGAGGTCGCGCAGCGGCACGGCGCAACGACGGCGCAGGTGGCGCTCGCCTGGCTGTTGGATAGGCCCGCCACCGTCGTGATCCCGAAGGCGACAAATCCGGAGCATGTCCGGGAGAACTTCGCGGCGCTCGACCTCAAGCTCACGGACGACGACCTTGCTGTTCTCGACCGGGCCTTTCCGCCGCCCTACAAGAAATACGCGTTGGAAATGCTGTAAGCGACCGCGGTTATGCGCGGCGCACAAAATGCGTATAACCACGGCGGAAGGACATCCGCCCATGACCGATCTCTCGAAATTAACTCTCGGCCTCATCGGCAACGCCAGCATCCTTGTCGACGAGGAGCAGACCGCGCCGCGGGTCGGATCCGGCCGCGTCCGCGTGCTGGCAACGCCGGTGATGATCAACATGATGGAGGCGGCGGCACTCGAAGCCATCGAAAACCTGCTGCCGTCCGGTCATCAAAGCCTCGGCACCCATCTCGATGTCGGTCACTATGCCGCGACACCGGTCGGCATGACGCTGCGCGCTACCGCCGAGGTGACGAAGATTGACGGCCGCAATGTCACGTTCCGGGTCGAAGCCTTCGACGACAGGGAGCGTGTCGGGGACGGCTCCCACACCCGCGTGGTAGTGAATGTCGAGCGTTTCGACGCCCGTATCCAGAAAAAGCTCAAGGGCAAACCATGAGCCCGCGCATCGCGTTCATTGGTTTCGGAGAGGCCGGCCAGGCGATGGCGGCCGGTCTACGCGAGGACGGGGTCTCGGAGATCGCCGCTTGGGACATCCTGTTTCCGGACGCTGCCGGAGCAAGGCTGGTCGACGCCGCGCAAAACAGCAGCGTCCGCGTGGCGCCGTCCGCGACCGACGCGATCCGTGACGCCGAGATCGTGATCGCCGCAGTCACTGCTGCTTCGAGTTACGGGGCCGCGCAATCGGTGGCCGGACATCTGCAGGGCAAACCGCTTTATCTCGACGTCAACTCGGTCTCACCCGGGCGCAAGGAGGCAACGGCAAAGCTGCTCGGCGACCATGCGCGCTATGTCGACGTCGCAATTGTCTCGGCGATCCATCCGGCGCGCCACAAATCGCCAATGATGCTGGCCGGCCCGCATGCGGCGCAGGCCGAGCCGGTGCTTACCTCGCTCGGCATGAAGGCGCAGATCGTCGGCGGCGAAATCGGTGCCGCAGCCGCGATCAAAATGATCCGCAGCGTGATGATCAAGGGAATCGAGGCGCTGACGCTGGAATGCTTCCTCGCGGCGTCACGTGCAGGCGTGGTCGATCAGGTCGCAGCGTCGCTGCACAACAATTATCCCGGCGTCGACTGGCGCAAGATGTCCGAATACAACATCGAACGCATGGCAAGTCACGGGATCCGGCGCGCGGCGGAGATGCGCGAGGTGGCGGACACGCTGCGCGAGCTTGGCATCGCGCCGCTGATGACCGAAGGCACCATCAAACGGCAGCAGGAGCTTGGCGAGATCGGCCAGCGGCCGCAGGTCCGGGATGCGGTTGCGAAAGGGCGGGCCGCGTTGCTGGAAGCGATCGACGGTGCCATGCCAAAACAAGGCTAGCACCGTCGTCGTATGTTGTGATCAGCGCGCCGGAATCTGCAGGAATTCCGTGAGCTGCTCTTTCGTCAACGGCTTGTCGAGGAATTTCAGTTTCACCGCGTCGGCAACCGCTCCATCGAGATCGGCCATCTGGTCGCTCTGCATGGTCTCTTTCGGGTGAAATTCCGCAACCGACCCCTTCAGCAGCTCAGGATCGGATTTGATCTTCACTGCATACATCTCGATCGCCTTGGGATCGGAATACATCCAGTCCACGCTCTCGCGATACGCCTTCACGAAGCGCATGATGGCGTCCTTCTTGTTCTTCAACGCATCGGCATTGACGATGATCGTGCGCACGGTCTGTCCCTTCAGCGAGGGGACGTCGCTACCGCGTATGACCATACGAATCTTGCCCTCCTTCAGCTCCTTCACGCCAAAAGGCGGGGCCGCCCAGCCGACATCGATCTGTCCGCTCATCACCGCGGTCAGGGTGCCGGGCTGACCGCCGGTCGCGGTCGGCTTCGCCTTCACGCCCAGTTCCTTGTCGAAGGCCAGCACGAGATTGTTGGTCGACGAGCCTGAGGTCGAATAGGCGATGGTGTGCTTGTCGGTGATGTCCTTCACCGACTTGATGGGAGAATCCGCCTTGACGTACCAGTACAGGTCGCCGGTGCCGGTGAAGGCTGGCAGCAGGACGCGGACCGGAGCGCCCTTCGAGAAGGCGCGCATCACGCCGGCGACGCCCACGCCCGCACCGAGATCCGCCGAGCCGGAAATCACCGCCTGAATGGTCTCGCCGGCGCCTTGGGTGCCGACCGCCTCCAGTTGGAGATTATGCTTCTTGAAAATGCCGGCGTCCTGACCAAGCGTCGGCGGCTGGTTTTCCCAATTGTTGATCTGACCGATGGCGATCTTGAGTTGATCCTGAGCAAAAGCGGGACTGGCAATGACAGCCAAAACCACCGCACCGATTGCGGTTCCCGTAAACTTCATCGCTTTCTCCCCTTTGTCTTGGTTTTTTTCGATGTGGTGCGGGCAACGCTAGCACGCTGCGCGCGTGTGCCAACCGGCTTTTTGCCGCTGCGCGGCAACCCGCCGCCGGACTTTTCCAGCCGCACCGACCAATATTCCCATGTCCTGAAAGTTGCGGTCGGCATGGCGTTGATCTGCGACGATTTCTCGACCTCGCCGGGACGCAGCGGCACGACCTTGCCTAACATCTGCGCAGCAAACTGATACTCGGCGTTGCGGCAGGAATAAATCGCGCGGAACATGAGCTCCTGAATCGTGCCCCCGACCACCGTCGCGCCGTGCCCCTTCATCAGGACCAGCGGCGCCTGTCCGAGAGCGCGTGCAAGCGAGGCGCCCTCTTCCGGCTTCACCAGCAACAGGTTGGTATCGCCGAATTCGTCGTACTGGTCCCACATCGGCACCTTGTGGCCGATAACCGCCCCGAGATGCATGACCGGCTGAAGCTCCACTCCGGAAATACAGAAGGGCATCACGGCGGGTGCATGATGGTGCACCACCGCCATTACGTCCGGCCGGGCTTTGTAGATCTCGCCATGAATGACACGCTCGGCGTAGAGCCGCTGATCGGTCTTTTTCACCGGATTGGAATCGAGGTCGTATTCCAGGATGTCTCCGGGCTCGACCAGCTCGGGCGCGCGCGAGCGGGAGAGGAAATAGCGGTTCGGATTGGTCGGATGGCGCATGCTGACATGGCCGAAGGCATCCAGCACACCCTCATTGGCGAGGATGCGGTTGCCGAGCGCAGTGTCGGTCTTGATCTGGTCGAGGCTTGAGCTCACAGCGGCGTTTCCCTGTTTTGCGAGAACGGGACCATGCACGCCAGGACCGCTAACGGCAATTGCCGGAAGCGAAAAGCTGGCATGAGCCGACGGTTTGACACCCTGCCCACCCCTTCCTAAACATGCCGCCAAGCCAGCCTGCACTATGAGCAGGCCCGCCACTCTTTAAGGAATCTGCTGTGCCGGACGTCGTCGAGTTTCGCCGCGAGGGTGCGATCGCGGTCATCACGGTCAATCATCCGCCCGTCAATGCGCTCAACAACGCGATGCGCAAGGGCCTGGTGGAGGCGCTGGAGCGCGCCCGCGCGGATCGTGAAATCAATGCCGTCGTGATCGCCGCCGCCGGCCGTACATTCATTGCCGGCGCCGACATCACCGAATTCAGTCAGCCGCCGGTGAGCCCCACGACGATTGACGTCATAGAAGCCCTCGACGCCATGCCGAAGCCAGTGGTCGCGGCCCTGCACGGAACTCCGCTCGGCGGCGGGCTCGAGGTCGCGCTCGGCTGCCATTTCCGGATTGCTCTGGCCGGAACACGGCTTGGTCTGCCGGAAATCAAGCTCGGACTGATGCCGGGGGCCGGCGGCACCCAGCGGCTGCCGCGGCTGGTCGGCATGGACAAGGCCATGTCCATGATCCTGTCCGGCGACCCGATCGGGGCCGATGACGCCAAGTCTTCTGGCTTGGTCGATGAGATTGTCTCCGATGATCTGGTGTCGTCTGCGATTTCATTTGCGCAACGCGTGGTCGCCGAGAAGCGCCCGCTCATCCGCGCGCGTGACCGCGACGACAAGCTCGCCGATCTGCGCGCCAACCCTGCCAAGTTCGACGAACTGGCCGCACCCTACGCCAAGCGCGCCCGCGGCCTGCATGCGCCGGCAAAGGCGCTGGAAGCTTTGCGCTGGACCCTCGACGTGCCGGTCGCCGACGCGCTGATCCGCGAGCGCGACACCTTCATCGAATTGAAGAACGGTGCGCAGTCGAAAGCGCAGCGCCATATCTTTTTTGCCGAGCGCGAGGCCGCGAAAGTCGCCGGCCTGCCGAAGGACGTGAAGGCCGTCGACGTCAAGCAAGCGGCGGTGATCGGCGCCGGCACCATGGGCGGCGGCATCGCGATGTGTTTCGCCAATGCCGGCATCCCGGTGACGATCGTGGAGACAAGCACCGATGCATTGAAGCGCGGCCTCGACCTCGTCGCAAAAAATTATCAGGCCTCCGCCAAGCGCGGCGGCATGAGCGCGGAGGATGTCGAAACCCGCACCGGCCTGATCCACGGCACCACCGATATCGGTGAAATCGCGGACGCCGACATGGTGATCGAGGCGGTATTCGAGGACATCGGCGTCAAGCGCGAGGTGCTCGGCAAGCTCGATGCCAATGGCAAGCCCGGCGCCGTGCTCGCCACCAATACGTCTTACTTGGATGTCAACGAGATCGCGCATTTCACCGATCGGCCGCAATCGGTGCTCGGCATGCATTTCTTCAGCCCGGCAAATGTCATGCGCCTGCTGGAGATCGTGCGCGGCGCCGATACCGATCCGCAGACCCTGGCGACGGCGATCAGCATTGCGCGCAAGATCGGCAAGGTGCCGGTCGTGGTCGGCGTCTGCCACGGCTTCGTTGGCAACCGCATACTTCGGGTACGCTCGACCGAAGCCGAGCGACTTCTGCTCGAAGGCGCATTGCCGCAGGATGTCGATGGCGCGCTGACCGCGTTCGGTTTCCCGCTCGGACCGTTCGGCGTCAGCGATCTTGCGGGCCTCGATATTTCCTGGCGGATGCGCAAGGCTCAAGGCGCGCGCGCCGAGATCGCCGACCAGCTGTGCGAGATGGGCCGCTTCGGTCAGAAGACCGGCAAAGGCTTTTATCTCTATGAAGCTGGCTCACGCGCACCGAAGCCCGATCCGGAGGTCGAGGCGCTGATCGTCGCGACTTCGCAGCGGCTCGGCATTGCGCGCGGCACGCTCAGCCGCGACGAGATCACCGAACGGCTGCTGTTCCCGATGATCAACGAAGGCGCGCGCATCCTCGAAGAAGGCATTGCGCAGCGGCCGGGCGATATCGACGTGATCTGGGTCTACGGCTACGGCTTCCCGGCCTGGCGCGGCGGCCTGATGTATTATGCCGACCAGATCGGCCTGCCTTATATCCGCGACCGGCTGATGGAGTTCGCCAAACAGACCGGCGACGCCAAACACGAGCCTGCGCCGCTGCTGACGCGGCTGGCAGATGAAGGCAAGAGCTTCGATTCATTGAGCGGGAAAGACTGACCATGCTCCCACAGCCGTCACCGCGTGCGCAGGATATCGCGAAGCGGCTGACGGCGTTCATGGAGGAGCACGTTTACCCGGCCGAAGCCGTGTTCGAGCGGCAGCTCGCCGAAGCCAGGGATCGCTGGCGCGAATTGCCGGTCACCGCCGATCTGAAGGCCAGGGCAAAAGCAGCAGGGCTCTGGAATCTCTGGCTGCCGAAGAAGCATTTCGCCGAAGGCCTGACCAATCTCGACTACGCGCCACTTTGCGAGATCATGGGCCGATCGCCGCTCGGCCCGGAAAGCTTCAACTGCTCGGCGCCCGACACCGGCAATATGGAAACGCTGATCCTCTACGGCAGCGAGGCGCAGAAGCAGAGCTGGCTGCCGCCCCTGATGGACGGCGAGATCCGCTCCTGCTTCGCGATGACCGAGCCTGAGGTCGCGTCCTCGGACGCCACCAATATCCGCACCGAGATCCGGCGCGACGGAGACTCTTACATTATCAATGGCCGCAAATGGTGGACCACCGGCGCACCAGACAGCCGGGCGAAAATTCTCATCGTCATGGGCCGCACCGATCCGGACGCGCCCGTGCACAAGCAGCAGTCGATGGTGCTGGTGCCGATGGATACACCGGGCGTGCGCGTGATCCGGCCGCTCTCGGTGTTCGGCTATGACGACGCGCCGCACGGGCACGCCGAAGTCACGTTCGAGAATGCGCGGGTGCCGGTCTCAAATATCTTGCTCGGAGAAGGTCGCGGCTTCGAGATCGCGCAGGGGCGGCTCGGGCCGGGCCGGATCCATCATTGCATGCGCACGATCGGGCTCGCCGAGCGCGCACTCGAAACGCTCTGCCAGCGTGCGCTCACGCGCACGGCGTTCGGAAAGCCGCTGGCGGAACAAGGCGTCACTCGGCACTGGATTGCAGAATCCAGGATGGAGATCGATCAGGCGCGCCTGCTCACGCTTCATGCCGCACAGATGATCGACGAGGTCGGCACCAAAGCGGCCCGCGCGGAAATCGCCATGATCAAAGTGGTAGCGCCCAACATGGCCCAGAGGGTGGTGGACCGGGCGATCCAGATCTGCGGCGCCGGCGGCCTGTCGCAGGATTTTCACCTTGCCTATGCCTATGCCCGCGCCCGCTCCATTCGCATTCTGGACGGGCCGGACGAGGTGCATCGCGAGACCATCGCCAAGCTGGAATTGCGCAAGCATGCCGCGGGTGGCGGCAATGCCGGGTAGCGAACGCTTCTCTTACCTCCCCCTGAAAGGGGGAGGTCGACTGCCTCGCGATAGCGAGGCGGTCGGGTGGGGGTCAATCTTCATGCGCACTTCTGACCCCCTCCCCAACCCTCCCCCTTTCAGGGGGAGGGAGTGCACTGTGCGTGTTGCTGCCATGTGCACTTCGCGTCGTCCCGGAATGACGTTATCGTGGCGCTGATGGACGCCCCCACCCCCATAAAGGCCGATCCGCCCCGCCGACCGCCCGGCGAGCGCGATCCCGAGCGCACGCGGGCTGCAATCCTGGCCGCCGCGATGGAAGAATTCACCACCCATGGCCTCAATGGGGCCCGCGTTGACGAGATCGCGAAGCGGTCGGGCGTCAACAAGCGGATGATCTATTATTATTTCGGCGACAAGAACGGCGTCTATCTCGCGGTTCTCGAAGAGATCTATGCGGATATCCGCAATGCCGAGATCCGGCTGCATCTGGCCGACCGCGACCCGATCGACGCCATGCGCGAACTGGTCGCCTTCACTTGGAATTATTTCAACGAACATCCGGAGTTTCTCAGCCTGCTCGGCACCGAGAATCTGCACCGCGCGCGGCATCTCAGGACCTCGAAGAAAATCCGTGAATTACACTCACCGCTGGTCGGGATCATCACGATCCTGCTCGAGCGGGGTGTGAAGGCAAAGGTGTTTCGGGACGGCGTCGATCCGGTGCAGCTCTACATCACCATCGCGTCGCTCGGATTTTTTTACATGTCCAACCGGTTCACGCTGTCCACGATCTTCGGCCGCGATCTGGGGGGACCGGAAGCGCTCGCCGAACGCGGTCGCCACATCGAGGAGGTGGTGCTGGGTTATCTGCGGCCGTAGCGGCCGGCGCGTGGTGCGCAGCCTGAAGCGCGTTCACGGACCGGGAGACGCGGCCGTTTTCCTCTTGACGCTCCATACCCGGCGTGGTGGATTTGTAACCAGACAGTTACTTAGCGAACAGCGGATGCTCGCGGCAGTGTCGCCTGCAGGCCCGGATCGCTCAAGCTGACAACGATCCAAACCGGCGAAAAGCCGGACCCATAACGTTCTCGGGAGGAACGACAGATGCTGCGAACAACCACCATACTTGCGTCCGCGATCGTGGCCCTGACCGGCACCGCGTCCGCGCAGAACTATCCTTGGAAGCCGGAACGGCCGATCACGATCATCGTGCCATGGGCAGCGGGCGGCTCGACCGACCAGGTCACCCGCGTCGCCGCCGTCGAGATCGAAAAAGCCCTCGGCCAGAAGGTCGTGATCGTCAATCAGGGCGGCGCTTCCGGGTCGATCGGGACCAAGAGCGCAATGGACGCCGCCAAGGATGGCTACACCTGGACCGCAGGCGCAGCCAAGGACATCGGCACCTATGCCGTCAGCGGCCTGCTGGACACCAAATTCTCCGACTGGCGGCCCTATCTCAGCGTCGTCAATGTGTCAGTGCTGGGCGTCAATCCCGGTACGCCATACAAGACCGCGAAGGATTTCGTTGACGCGATGAAGGCCAAGCCCAATGGCGTATCGGTCGCGACCGCGGGCATCAATTCATCGGGTCATGCCGCGATCGAGGCATTCACACGCGCGCTCGGCGTCACCTACAAACATGTGAGCTATGACGGCGGCAACCCCGCCGTGAATGCGACGGTTGCCGGCGAAACCGAAGCCACCACCCAGCTTGCGGTCGAGCAGGCAGCGATGCTCCGCGCCAAGCGGCTGCGCCCGCTTGCGGTGCTCTCCGACAAGCCGCTTGAACTCGAAGGCTTCGGCACCATCCCGCCGGTGACGGCATCGGTCGAAGGTTTCAAGCCGGACGCGAACTATTTCGGCATCTTCATCCACAAGGATGTCCCGGCCAATGTGCGCGAGACCGTCGACATGGTCTGGAAGAACGTGATCGCGAAGTCCGACACGTTGAAGAAATACGCCACCTCCAACGGCGCGCAATTCGCCCCCGTTTATGGCGACGAAGCGGTCAAGGCCGCGATGCCCGCGATCCAGTCGACCGCGTGGCAATTGCATGCGGCCGGCAAATCGAAGGTGTCGCCGGACACGGTCGGCATCGCGAAGCCGTAAGCGATCAATATCGAAGTCCGCTCATTCAGACCGGAATGAGCGGGCTTGCTTTTTTTGGTGCGAGGCCACGGGGGCGGACCGAATGGAGAACGAGAAGCCATCGCCCTTCGCCGATCTGATCTCTGGAGGCCTGTGGGTCACGCTCGCGGTCGGGATCATGATCCTCAGTTGGAAGATGGATCGTCTGACCCATCTTCAGGCCAGTATCTACACCGCGCCCGGCCTCGTACCCGGACTGCTCGGTCTTGCGCTCGCAATCATGGGCCTGCTGCTGATCCTGCGTTCGTTACGCGCGGGAGGGGTTGCGCAGGCCCATCTCCCCGGTTTCGACGTTCGCGCGCACTGGCGCATTCTGACCGCGCTGGTGCTCTGCCTCACATTCGCGCTGGGCCTGGTCGGCAGCGGCCTGCCGTTCTGGCTCGCCGCCGCCATTTTCATTGCGATCTTCGTGTTCGTGTTCCAGTTCGAGGATCGCAAGGAAGACGGAACGCTCGCACGTGGCGCAGCCTTCGCTGCGATGTTCGGCCTGATCTGCGGCGGCTCCATCTATTACGTATTCCAGGACTTGTTCCTGGTGCGGCTGCCCTGAGCACGCAATGTTCGACGGCTTCATTCTGTTCGGACAATCGATCGCGAATTTCGCGACGCCGACCACCATTCTCTATGCGCTCGGCGCCTGCCTGATCGGGCTCATCATCGGCGCGCTGCCCGGTCTCACCGCCACCATGGGCGTGGCGTTGATGACGACGCTCACCATTTCGCTGCCGTCGAACATCGCGCTGCTGATCCTGATCTGCACCTATGTCGGCGCGATCTATGGCGGCAGCCGCAGCGCGATCCTGCTCAACATTCCGGGTACGCCCGCCTCCGCCGCATCCTGTCTCGACGGTTATGCGCTGGCCCGGCAGGGCCTTGCCGGCCGCGCCATGGGAATCGCCACCACCGGATCTGTGCTCGGCACCTGGATCGGGATGCTGGCGCTCGCCCTGTTCACGCCGGTACTCGGTGAGGCAGCGCTAAAATTCGGCGCCTACGAATTCTTCTGGCTCGCGGTCTTTGGCGTGGTGATCTCGGGCAATCTCACCGGCAACGACCCTTTGAAAGGGTGGATCGCCGGGTTCCTCGGCCTGTTCATCGCCTCGATCGGCCAGGAGGGCATGTACGCCTATAATCGCTTCACCTTCGGCATTCACGATCTCTCCGGTGGCATCGCGTTGATCCCCGCGCTGGTCGGCGCCTTCGGCTTCGCCGAAGTGCTGACGGTGATGAAGAACCGGCCGCCAAAAGTGATCATCAACACGTTCGATACGGTGCTCCCGCGCATCCAGGACGTGGTCAAATACTGGCGCACCATCATTCGCTCGGGTCTGATCGGCACCGGGATCGGCATCGTACCCGGCGTGGGCGAAGACGTCGCAGCGTGGAGTTCGTACGCCGCGGCGCGGCGCGCCAGCAAGGAAAAGGAAAAGTTCGGCAAGGGCTCGGTCGAAGGATTGATGGCGGCGGAAACCGGCGACAATGCCTGCGTGCCGGGCGCGGTGATTCCCGTGCTCACGCTTGCGGTACCGGGATCAGCACCGGCCGCGGTGCTGCTCGCGGCGATGCTGATCCATGGCGTGCAGCCTGGCCCGCTGATCATGGTGAACAATCCGCAATTCGTCTACGACGTGGTCACGATGATGCTGTTCGCCAGCATCGGCATTCTGATCTATGGCCTGACGCTGACGCAGTTGCTGGTGAAAATCCTGCAGGTGCCGCAAACGCTGGTGATGCCCGTGGTGTTCGTGCTGTGCACGGTCGGATCGTTTGCGATCGCCTCGCGCTTCTTCGACATCTACGTGATGCTCGCCTTCGGCGTGATCGGCTTCATCCTGCGGCAGCTCAACTACCCGATGGCGCCGCTGGTGCTCGGCATCGTACTGGGCGATCTGCTCGACAAGAATCTGCGGCGCGGGCTGACGCTGTCGGATGGCGACCTGTCGCCGTTCTTCACCCGCCCGATCAGCTTCGTGATGTTCTGCCTGGTGGCCGGGACCATCCTGATGAACGTCCCGGCGGTCACCAGCGGAGTCAGCCGGCTGTGGGCGGCCGCCACCGCGCCCTTGCGCGGCAAGTCGAGCGGCGCCTAGAACGGACGCATGAAGATATCGCTTTGCAACGAAGTACTCGCCGGTCACGATTTCGCGCGGCAGTGCGAACTCGCCAAACAGATGGGCTATGACGGGCTGGAAGTCGCGCCCATCACTCTTTCGCCCGAACCGCATCTGCTGCCGGCCGCGCGCCGCAGGGAGATCCGGCGGATTGCGGAAGACCACGGTGTGCCGGTCACGGGCCTCCACTATCTCCTGCGCGCACCGGAGGGTCTGTCGATAACGGCGATTGATCCGGCTGTGCGCGCGCGAACCGTCGATGTGATCCGACGGCTGATTGCGCTCTGCCACGACCTCGGCGGCACCATGATCGTCCACGGCTCGCCGGCGCAGCGCCGCCTCGAGCCGGGCCACGAGGCAGACAGCTACCGCTACGGCGTCGAATGCTGGGCCGCCATCGCGAAAGATGCGGAAGCCGCGGGCGTTACCTATTGCGTCGAGCCGCTGCATCAGCCGGATGCGAACTTCGTCAACACCGTAGAAGAGGCCGCGGGAATCGTGCGGCAGATCGGCAATTCCGCGGTGCGCACCATGATCGATTGCTCCGCGGCGTCGATCTGGGAGAAGCAATCGGTGCCCGACCTGATACGGCAATGGATGCCGACTGGTTTGATCGCGCATATCCATTTCAACGATCCGAACCGGCGCGGTCCGGGAGAAGGCAGCCTCACCTTCGGACCTATTCTCACGGCGCTACGCGAAACCGGCTATGCTGGGAATGCCAGCATCGAACCTTTCATCTATATCCCGGATGGGGCGACCTGCGCGGCGCGCAATATTGGTTACATGCGCGGGGTCATGGACGGTTTGGCATAAACGCGGAGGCGTCCGTAGTACGGTGCCTTCCGGCCGTCCCCTCACACGCATCAGATAAGACCAGCCGATGCTGCATGGGAGCCCTGCAGACGGGCAACGGCCGCCCGCCTCTCAGCCGGCCCTGCCCGATGCCATCTGTCGCCGAACAGTAAAAACGTCGAGGAACGTTCGTGCTGTCCCGATCGAGCGCAGAGAATGTCATGCTCTTGAATTCTCCCACAGAGCTTCCCGTTCCCCCTAACGACACGCCGGCCCGCTTGACGCCGCAAAGCCGGTTTCGCGAGACGCTGGGACGGATCGAGCTGTTCCGTTCACTTGACGCCGGGCGATCGCCGAACTCGACCGGCAATCGACGTGGCGAAAATATCTACGCGACGAGTGGCTGGTCGAACCTTACGACAAGGGCAGCGACGTCTTCTTCATCATCAGCGGCACCGTTCGCGTCAAGATTCCGGAGCCGTCGGGACGCGAGGTTCTGTTCCAGGATCTCGATGCCGGAAGCTATTTCGGCGAAATGGATGCGATCGATGAAAAGCCGCGAGCGATCGGGGTGCTCGCCGTCACCGATGGCGTGATCGCACGCATGCCGCGCGCGGTGTTCCGAACTGCGATTTGCCGCCACCCGGATGCTGCGAACCAGGTGCTGCTCCGCCTCACCGGGATTATCCGATCCCTCACCAACCGCGTCCGCGAGTTTACGACGCTCGATGTCAAGCACCGCATCTATGCCGAGTTGCTGCGGCTGTCGCAGCAAAAGAACGGCGAGAAAGATATCGCCATCATCTCACCGCCTCCGGTCCAGGCGGCCATCGCGGCACGCATCAGTACCCGGCGCGAGACGGTGGCGCGTGAAATGAAGGCACTTGAACGCGCCGGCCTGATCGAACGCAAGCGTGGGGCACTGGTCCTGACCGACACCAAGACACTGCAATGCATGCTCAAGAATGATGCCGGCTGGGAGAATGCCGATATCAGCGGCGATCTGTTGTGACGAAAGGCCGGCACAATGCCGGCCTTTCTGTCTTGTCGCGAAGGCGTGAGACAATCGCCTCAATTGTGGACGTCGCGGCGCAACATCAGCCGCACGTTCGCGTCGGGATCCTCCCCCTGATACTTGCCCCACTCGTAGACTTGCGTCGATTCCGGTGCGGCCTGCGTGACGGGCGCGCGCGGCGGCACCTGCGCCCGGGCCGCGGCTGCAGGCTTTTTCAGGTGATGACGGCTGGTCTGCGCATCTGCCGATGTGGCCGCAAGCGGGCCGGCAATAAGGGCGATCGCAACGGCCGAGGTGATTAGGCGTTTCATGTTGGTACTCCGTGGTTCAGCGGCATGTTGCCCGCTGAACCCGGAGATGGTGGTCGGCGCCGCACCAGGATGTGCGAAATCGCACAGGTCGGTGCGGCGCGCCGGGAAGACCCCGGCAGCGCGCTAACGGGCCTCCCGCAATGCGCTGCGCTGAATCTTGCCGGTGATCGTTTTCGGCAGCGCCGCAACAAACTCGATGGCGCGGGGGTACTTGTAGGGCGCGATCTGCGCCTTCACGAGATCCTGCAACTCCCGTTTCATGACCTCACCGTTCATGGCCCCTTCGCGCAGGACCACATAAGCCGCAACAATCTGACCGCGCTCCTCGTTCGGCAATCCCACGACCGCGCATTCTGCGACCGAGGCATGCTGCAACAGCACGCCCTCCACCTCGGCACCGGAAATGTTGTAACCCGCGCTCACGATCATATCGTCGGTGCGGGCGTGATACCAGAACACGCCGTCTTCATCGGTCTCGAAGGCGTCGCCGGTCAGATTCCAGCCGGCCTGCACGTACTTCTGCTGCCGCTCGGGATCGTCGAGATAGCGGCATCCAGTCGGACCGCGCACCGCGAGCCGCCCCACCCGGCCTGGCGGCAGCGGATTCATCTCCTCGTCGACCACCATCGCACGATAGCCCGGCGCCGCTTCTCCGACGGCGCCGGGAATGCGCTGGGTGTCCTGATTGATCAGGAAGCCGTGCAGCATTTCGGTCGAGCCGATCGAATTCATCAGCCGCACGCCAGTCGCACGGTACCAGCCCTCGAACACCGCCAGCGGCATATGCTCACCGGACGAGATGCAACTCCGAAGCGACGACACGTCATACCCGGCCGCAAGCGGCGTCATGGCGCGATACAGTGTCGGCACCGTAAACAGCCGCGATACGCCCTCGCGCTCGATCGCAGACAGCATGGCTTCCGGCGTCGGCTGTTCGAGCATCACGGCCGAGCCACCGAAGCGGAGCGGAAACACCAGCATCGCACCAAGCCCGAAGGTGAAGGCGAAGGGTGCGGAGCCGAGGAAGACATCGTCGGGCGTGGGCTTGAGGATATGGCGTGGCAGGCAATCGGCGATCGCCAGCACGTCGCGGTGAAAATGCACGGTCGCCTTTGACAGCCCGGTGGTCCCCGAGGTGAACGCGATCAGCGACACGTCGTCATGCGAGGGAATGACATTGTCGAAATCGCCGCTCTTTTTGGCCATGCGTGCTTCGAGGCCATCGGCGGCGTCGGTATGAAACGAGATGGACTTGAGGCCGGGCGCTGCGGCCGCGGCCTTGTCGAGCTCATCGGTCAGCCGCGCATCGCACAGCGCGAACTGCACCCTGGCCTTTCCGAGCATGTAGGACAATTCCGCCGCGCGCAGCAGCGGCATGGTGGCGACCGCGATGCCGCCGGCTTTCAACACACCGAGCCAGGCCGCGGCCTTCATCGCATTGTTGGCCGAACGCAACAGCACCCGGTTGCCGGGCAGGAGACCAAGGTCGTCGCGCAGCACCGCCGCGATGCGGTTGGCTTTGTCGAGCAGTTCCTCGTAGGTCCAGGTCACGGCCGGGGTGCGGATCGCGGGCCTGGGCCCAAATCCGGCCGCTACCTGCCGGTCAATCAGTTCGACCGCGGCATTGAAGCGCTGCGGATAGCCCAGCGCATCGAGACCCTCAAATTCGGGCCACAGGTCGAATGGGGGCAGATGATCGCGTGCGAAACTGTCGGGAAAAGCGCTGGGATCGAGCATGGGGTTCGGATGGGCCCGTAAGAGCATTTTGAAACCTATCCGCGCGGGACAGGCGGTGACAACCGTTGTCGGGGAGCCCGATTGACGGGCCTGCCGCAGACGCATACATCCAACTGGATATAATTCAAAATATGAGCGAACCGATGTGGCGTCCCCCGCAGCGCATTCAGTTCGAGCCGAAATTCGGCCGGATACCGACGAGCGAAGAGGCGCAGGCTTCCCGGCTGTTTTCGCCGGTCACAGTCGGCCCAATCCCGCTGGAGCAGCGCACCTGGGTGCCCGCCATGGTGCCATGGCGGGCGACCGAGGACGGGTTCGTCACTGATGCCGTGGTCGAATGGTATGCCCGCTTCGCCAAGGGGCGCCCCGGCGCGATCGTCGTGGAGGCGACCGGAATCCGCGACATCCCGAGCGGACCGTTGATGCGCATCGGCGACGACCGCTTTATCCCGGGCCTGACACGGCTGGTGGATGCGGTGCGGGAGGCGAGCGAGGGGCAGTCGAGGGTCTTTATCCAGCTCATCGACTTTCTCTCGATCCGGCGCAGGCCCGACGCCAAGAAATATTTCGAGCGCTTTCTCGCCATCACCAATGCGCATCGGGCCGCCCTGCCCGGCCTGAGCGATGCCGACATCCGCGCCGCGCTTGCCGGTATGAAGCGTGACGAGCTCGCCAGCATCCTGACCGAGCGCGAGTTGGAATCGATGGAGTTTGGCTATCGCGAGCGCGTCACCGACATGGACCTGCCGCATGTCCGCGAGCTTCCGAGCGTGCTGCCGGGCCTGTTCGCCGACGCAGCGCTGCGTGCGCAGACCGCAGGTTTCGACGGTGCCGAACTGCATTACGCCCATGCCTATACGATGGCGTCTTTCCTCTCGCGCAAGAATACCCGCGATGACGGATATGGCGGCTCGCTGGAGAACCGCGCACGGCTTCCGCTCGAGGTTTTCAAGGAAGTCCGGGCACGGACGCGGCCGGAATTCGCAGTCGGCTGCCGCTATCTCGCCGACGAATGCATCGAGGGCGGCAGCGACGCCGACGATGCTGTCTATTTCGGGCTGCAATTCGCGAAGGCCGGGATGGATTTCATCTCGACGTCGCGCGGCGGCAAGTTCGACGACGCCAAACAGCCGGGCGTCGGCGGCGCGGCCTATCCCTATACCGGGCCGAGCGGATATGAATGCATGCCGCAATATATTTCCGACGAACGCGGACCGTTCGGCCGCAATGTCGATGCGACCACAGCAATCCGCAAGGCGATCCGTGCCGACGGGCTCGATACGCCGGTCGTTTGCACCGGCGGCGTGCATAATTTCGAGTTCGCCGAGCAGATGCTGGCGGACGGTGTCTGCGACATTGTCGGCTCGGCACGCCAGTCGCTCGCCGATCCGGACTGGTTCTTGAAAACCAAGCTCGGCCTTGGCGACAGCGTACGGGTCTGCGAATTCACCAATTACTGCGAAGGCCTCGACCAGAAGCACAAGACCGTCACCTGCCAGCTCTGGGATAAGGAAGGGCTCGACGATCCCAAAGTGAGCAGGACCGCAGACAAGAAGCGCCGTCTGACCGCACCGGATTGGTCGCCAGCGCAATGACCCACCGCATCGAGATCAGCGAAGTCGGAATGCGCGACGGGCTGCAGATCGAGCGCAATTTCGTTCCGACGGACAAAAAGATCGCGCTGATCGATGCTTTGTCGAAGACCGGACTGACGAAGATCGAGATTACCGGCTTTGTGCATCCGAAGGTGATCCCACAGCTCGCCGATGCCGAGGCTGTTGCCGCCGGCATTAAACGCGAACCCGGTATCCGCTACGGCGCCTTCATCCCGAATGCGCGGGGCGCCGAGCGCGCCATTGCTGTCGGTATCGACGACCTCAAGGTCGGCGTTGCCGCCAGCGACAGCTTCAACCGGCTGAATGTGCGCATGACCACCGAAGAGGGCATGAAGGCGATCGACGAGATCGCGACGGCGGCGCAGGGCACGCAGAGCCGCCTCGTCGGCGCCATCGCCACTGCCTTTGGCTGTCCCTATGAGGGGCCGGTGTCACGCGACCGCATGCACCGGATGATGGCGCAGTTGCTCGGACATGGTGCGCCGATCGTGTATCTCGCCGATACCACCGGGGTGGCCAATCCGGACCGCATCCGCCGCACCGTGGAAGACCTGCAGAAGACCTTCCCGGAGGCGGTTATCGGGCTTCACCTGCACAATACCCGCGGCCTCGGCATCGCCAATGCGCTGGCCGGCCTCGATTGCGGCATCCGCCATTTCGAGGGTTCGATCGGCGGGCTCGGCGGTTGTCCGTTTGCACCGCGCGCGGTCGGAAATATCTGCACCGAGGATTTCGTGCATATGGCGCATGAAATGGGGATCGAGACTGGCATCGATCTCGACGCCCTGATCGATGTCGCGCGCATGGCGCAAGAGGCGCTCGCACGACCGCTTCCCGGCATGGTGATGAAATCGGGCAAGGCGTCCGAGTTGCACGCCATGGACGCGGCGCGGGTGAAGGTGGATTGAGTCCGCTTTAACCGGCCAGCGGCGCCTGCAATATCCGCCGCCGCTGCTTGATCAGATATTCAAGACGGCTGAGCGCGATCTGCAAGGCGCCGGCATCTGTATCGCCCCCGCTCTCGCGCGATAATTCGGTGCGCAGAATAGCGTCAATCTCGTCCTCGACCCGATCGAGGTCTTCCGCCGTTGCCGCATCGCGTATGCGCCCTGTAATGCTGTAGAGCCGCTCGGGCGGGCGTCCGCCTTCGGGCGCCGGCATCATGAATTTCCAGAACGCGGCGGCAAGCGAGCTCAACATGCCTAGCAGCATGGAGGCATAGAAGAACTGATCGCCATACTTGTCGAAGATCGTCTTCACGTCGCCGCTGAGAAAGGCCTCAGCGCCCGGATGGATCGGGATCGGCGCATCCTTCTCCGTCGACGGCGCGGTAATCTGGGTCATGATCGGGTGCTCGCCGATCATGCTGCCGCGGGTCTCCATGATCGCCTGAGTGAGTTGCGTCGCGACATCAGTGTTCAGCTTCTCTTTGGCGATCAGGTAGATCGGCACACGCAGCGTGGTCAGATCGTCGTCCGGGATCGCCGGCGACCCCCGGATCGTACCCTTCGGGATATCGAAGCTCTCGTAGGCCCCGACCGCAGCCGCGATAGCGCCCGCGGAATCGATCGCGAGCAGCGTCGGGCTTTTCTTGGCGTCGCGCGGGAAGAGATTACGCAGCATGGTCAGGTATCGGCCGGAGATCGGCGTGACGATCAGCAGAGCCTGGATTTTCTTGCTGTGAATGGCAGCAGCCATTTCCGGAAGCGTGATATCCTGAAACTTCACTTTCGATCGCGAGAGATCGTATTCGCTGTCCAGCACGGACGCGATCCGTTGATTGACCGGACCGCCCACGACACCGATGGTCTTGCCCTTCAGATGATCGATATCGGTGATCGATGTCCCGGGCAAACCGAGCAGCATCAGCACGCCGTGTGTGATCACCACCACGGTCCGCGCACCTTTCAGATCGGTGGCATCGCCGCGGACGACGGCGAGGTCAACGTCGCCTTTCGCAAAAGCCTCGGCCGCGCCGAGCGGCGTTCCGGTATCGATGACTTTCAACCGGATGCTGGAATTGGCTGTCGAGGCAAGCCTGGAGGCCAGCGCGTTCATCAGCCGCGCGCCCTCTCCGTCAAGCGAGCCCGCTGCGACTGTCAGCGTAACCGGACGCATTGAATATCGGTAAGCGTAAAAGCCCAAGCCCGTCGTCAGAGCCACAAGGCCGAGAACGAGCGCAACCCTCATCCAGCGAGAAAGATGCATCGAAGTTACCCGGCCGGTCCGTCCGGCTCCTTGCGCCCGCGCTCTTCCATCGGGTAAAGGCCGATCAGTCGCGAGATCAATACAGCGATATAAAACACGCCCGTCAACTGTTCGAGCTGGCTGAGCGAGCGCGCAAAAGGTGCGATCGGGGTAATGTCTCCGAAACCGGTCGAGGTCAGTGCGGCGATGCTGAGATGCATCATATCGGCAAGCAGCGGGCCGCCCTGATCCTTGGAGCCAATACCAGCCGGGAAGGAGAAGGCCCCGGGCGACAATATCTCAATCATGGCATAGGCCCCCGCCCAGGCGAACGCGAGCAGGATGTAGACGCTGAGCGCCGCGTGCACACGATCCGCATAGAGCGGGCCGAAGGACAGCACGTGCCGCAGAATTACGGCCGCGGTGAAGAAACAAAAGACGGCGAAGGACGCCATCATCGCGGCCTCGACCATCCGGTAATCCGTTACAAACCACGTGACCTGCAAACTCAAGGTGACCAGCGCAAGCACAACTCCGATCGCGCGCAGAAGACTTGAGCGGCTCGCCGCCATGGTACCGGATACCATGATGACGACCACGATAAGACCGCCGGCAATCCGCGACACCGTTCCGCCGAGCGCCAACGGGTGCAATCCCACATAGAGCAGCAACGCAATCAGCAGAACGGAGCCGGATCCGCCGTAGCGGAAGACCTCGGAACTGTCGGCATCTGTCGATTTAGTCATGTGGTGATGGCGAATCGCCGGTTTGATCAGCAATCCTGACACAGCTTGCGCCGCGTTTCTTGCCATTGTCAGCCACGGTAGCCGATCTTGCGGGAGATCGCGTCGGCGGTCTCATAAACCATTGGACGTAGCGCCCGCTCCCCGCCGACGATGTCCGACAGTTTTTCCGGCACGATGACGGTCACCGCGGCCACCACCCGCGAATCGTGATCCCGGATCGGGTAGGCAAGGCTGACCAGACCCGGATCGACCGTTGAACGGTGGAAAACGTAGCCGCGTTTCCGGTCGGCCGCGATCTGATTGTTAAAGTCCTGAACCGGCGGCACCGCATGCGCACCGCGCAATTCCCGGCGCAGCCGGTCATAGATTCCACGCAGACGCTCCTCGTCCTGATGCGCAAGCATGACACGGCCGCTGGAGGTGGTATGGGCCGGCAGCCGCGCGCCAAGCTGCAGGTTGCTGACGAGACCCACATTCGGCAGAGCGCGGGCGAGATAGACCGCATGCCATCCATCAAGGATGGCGACATGGGCGGCGGCATTGGTACGATCGCTCAGTGCGCGAAGGAAAGGCTGCGCGATTTCGGTGATCGGCTGGGCGTGCAGATATTCGAAGCCGAGATCGAGGGTTTTCGACGTCAGGCGGTAGCGTCGCGTCTCGGAATCGCGAGCGATGAAGCCGTCGGCCTCGAGCGTATAGACTAGCCGGTAGGTTGCCGAACGCGTCAGCCCGAGTCCGGCAGCGAGTTCGGCCAGCGTCTTGGCCGGCTTGCTGCGCGGAAACAGCTGAAGCAGCGCAAGTCCACGCGACAGCCCGGGGACGATGTAGCGCGGGTCGATGCGATCGTTGTCGTCAGTTTCTGGCATGGGCGTCGGCATGACCCTGGGAGACGGGATGTTTCCTATATCAAACCTTGCGTTGACATGACAAACGAGCTTTCCTAATCCGGCTCGTCCGAAGGAGAAGGAAACCGGGACATGGGACTGACGATCGATATGGGGCGCTTCGTCGCCGGCCTGCGTTACGAGGCGCTGCCCCCGGAAGCATTGAACACGGTTCGTCTTGGCTTCACCGACTGCATCGCCTGCATGATCACGGGCTGGAACGAGCCGGTGACCCGCACCACAGCACGTGGCCTCGGCATCGTGCATGACGGTGCCAACACGCCGATTTCGGCGCTGCAGGCGCCCGCACCGGAACGCGCACTGATCTACGGCGTCGCCTCGCATGCCATCGATTATGACGACACCGGCCTCGCCGGACATCCGAGCGCCATTCTGGTCCCGACCATCCTGTCGGAGGCGGCCGAATCCGGCGCGGACGGCCGCGCGATGATGACCGCCTATGTCGCCGGCTACGAAGTCTGGGCCGAGGCAACACGGCGCGATTCCGACCAACATCACCGCAAGGGCTGGCATCCGACCGCCATTTTCGGAACGATCGCTGCCGCCGCCGCCGTCTCTTCGCTGCGCGGGCATGATGCCGCAACGGCAACACGGACCATAGGCATCGCGGCCTCGCTGGCGGGCGGGATCGTCGGCAATTTCGGCTCGATGACCAAACCTTATCAGGTCGGCCGGGCATCTCAGTCGGGGCTCCTGGCCGCGCGCCTCGCGGAAGCCGGCCTGACATCCACCGACACTGCGATCGAGGACGATCTCGGGCTGCTGCGCGCGGTCTCGCCGAAGGGCCAGGTCGATACAGCAACCCCCGCCAACTTCGGCAAAGATTGGGGCATCCTGCGCGCCGGCATCAACATCAAGCTTTATCCGGTCTGCTACGCCGTGCATCGCGCGATCGATGCAGTGATCGACATGCGCAAGGTCAACCCGGTCAAGGCCGAGGACGTCGAGGCGATCGATCTCGAAATCGGCGAGACCCAGGCCGAAATCCTGCGCGTGCACCGCCCCACCAACGGACTGGATGCGAAGATTTCCGGCGAATTCGCCATGGCATCCGCCATCGTCGCCGGTGCCTGCGGCAATGCCGAACTCACCGATGCATTCGTCAACCGGCCGGACGTGCAGGACCTGATCCGCAAGGTCCGCATCGTCACGATGCCAGAGCGCGATGATCACGAGCCTGCGCATTCGCCATTCGATCGCGTCACGCTGCATGTGCGCGGCGGCGGCAAACTGACCACCGAGGCTGTGAAGCGTCCGCGCGGGCATTTCCAGCGCGGGGTCGAAACCGAGGCAATGTGGATGAAGTTCGAGGATTGCGTGAAGCCGACGCTCGGCGAGCGCGGCACCCGTACCCTGTTCGATGCGATACAGGGTCTCGACCGCATGAATTCGGTCGCCGGCTTCGGGCTGTTTCCCGCGAGCCAGCGCGCAGCAAGCGCGGCCTGAACCATGGACGGACTTAAGCATCTTCTGGTCGAGCGGCCCGAGCCCGGGCTGATGGTGGTCCGCTTCAACCGCCCCGAAGTCCATAACGCGCTCAACACCGCGACCTCGGAGGATCTCTACAAGGTCTTCGGCAAGCTCGCCTTCTATCCGGGCGACGTACGCTGCGTGATCCTGACCGCGACCGGCGAGAAGGCCTTCAGTGCCGGCGGCGATCTGAAGGAGCGGCAGGGCATGACCGACGAGCAGTGGCGCTCGCAACATGCTATCATCGAGGAGGCCGCCTACTCGGTGATCAACTGTTCTGTGCCGGTGATCGCCGCGATTAATGGCGTCGCCTTTGGCGGCGGCTGCGAACTCGCGCTGTGCTGCGACTTCATCTACGCCGCGCGCCATGCGCGCTTTGCCTTGCCGGAAGTCACCCGCGGGATCATGCCCGGTGCGGGCGCCACCCAAAATCTTCCGCGTGCGGTCGGCGTTCGCCGCGCCAAGGAAATCATCATGAGCGGCCTGCCCTTCTCGGCCGAGCAGGCTCATCAATGGGGCATGGTCAACGAGGTCTGCGACGCAGCCGATCTGATGCCCACGGTGATGACACTGGCGCGCACGATCTGCGACAATGCACCGATCTCGGTGCGTCAGATCAAAAAGGCGGTCAACGCTTCGAATAACATGGACCTGCAAAGCGGCCTTGCCTTCGAAATACAGTGTTATGAACGGATGATTTCGACCGAAGACCGCCACGAGGGCGTGCGCGCCTTCAACGAGAAGCGAAAGCCGGACTTCAAGGGGCGCTGATGTTTGACGGGCCAACACCAGTGTTGGACTGACAGCACCAGCGCATCTACACTGACTGTAACGACGCCGAAGGGCGCATTCAGCGGAGCCATCCGCCGATACAACTGGGAGGATATCTGATGTCATTTTGCAGACGTACCGCCATCATGGCGCTGGCTATGTCCGGAGTAGCGATTGCGTCCGGCGCAGCGCTTGCGCAGGATAAGTGGCCGAACCGCCCCATCTCGCTGATCGTGCCCTATCCGCCCGGCGCCTCGACCGATTTCATCGGCCGCCTGATCCGCGATCCGCTCGAGGAGCAACTGAAGGTCCCGGTGGTGGTGGAAAACAAGCCGGGCGCCGGTGGCACCATCGGCGCGGCGCAAGTCGCGAAGGCCGCCCCCGACGGCTACACATTCATGGTCACGGTGAACGCACCGGTCACCATGAACGCCCACATGCAGAAGAACTTCCCGTTCGACCCGATGAAGTCGTTCACGCCGGTCATCAAGGTCGCGGACGTGGTGATGACGCTCGCAGTCAACGCCAAGCTGCCGGTCAATACGGTGCAGGAGCTGATCGACTACGCGAAGAAAAATCCCGATCAGAAAATGAGCTTCGGCAGCGCGGGCATCGGCTCCGCGCATCACATCGCCGGCGAACTGATCAAGCAGAAGACCGGCATCAACATGGTGCATGTGCCCTATCGCGGCGGCGGCCCAGCCATTGCGGACCTCGTCGCCGGCCACATCCCGATCAGCTTCGGGACCACCCCCGCGGTGCTGCCGCAGCATCAAGCCGGCACCATCCGCATTATCGGACTGGTCGAGCAAAAACGTTCGCCGGATCTGCCCGACATTGCGACTGTATCCGAGACGGTCCCGGGCGTTTTCACGTTCAACTGGCTGGGCGTGTTCGCGCCGCTCGGCACGCCGAAGCCGATCGTCGACCGCGTCAACGCGATCATTTCGGAAGCCATCAAGAGGCCGGACGTGATCGCCAAGATGAAGACGCAAGGCGCAACGCCGGCCGGTGGCACACCGGAAGACCTGCAGAAATCCATGCAGGAAGAGTTCGATCACTGGACCAAGGTCATTCCCTCGATCGGCATCACGCCGCAATAGCGGGACGACCGCACATCGCGGCGCCCGGCGAAGTCGGGCGCCGCTTTTTATTTGAGGCAACAAATGTCTGAGCAGGACTTGCAGGGCCGCGCCGCGGTCGTCACCGGATCGGGCCGCAATATCGGCCGCGCCATCGCACATGCGCTCGCCAGGAAGGGCGCCGCGGTGGTGGTCAACGGCTCCTCGAACAAGGACGCGGTCGACAAAGTCGTCGGCGAGATCAATGCTGCCGGCGGCAAGGCGATCGGCGTGATGGCCGATGTGGGCAAGGACGCCGAATGCGGCAAGCTTATTCAGGCTTGCGTCGATGCCTTCGGTTCGGTCGACATCATGGTCAACAATGTCGGCATCCGGCGCTATCAGGCCTTTCTGGAGATCACGCCGGAGGACTGGAACAATGTCCTCAACACCAATCTCAGTTCGGCGTTTTATCTGAGCCGGCACGCGATCCCCCACATGCGCGAGAAAAAGTGGGGACGGATCGTGCTGATTTCCGGCTTCGACGGCTTCTGGGCGCAGGTGACGCACCGCGCCCACAACATCACCTGCAAGGCCGGCATGCATGGGCTGGCGAAAGCGATCGCGCGCGAATTCGGACCCGACGGCATCACCGCGAATTGCGTGGTGCCGGGCGCGATCGATACCGAGCGCGACTGGAGCCAGTATCCGCATCAGGCCAAAGAGAAGATCCAGTCGGAGATTCCGCTCGGGCGTTTCGGCGATGTCGCGGAGGTTGCGGCGGCGGTGGCGTTTCTGGCTTCGCCGGGCGGCGGGTTTGTTTCGGGCCAGGCGACGCACGTCAATGGCGGGCATTATATGATTTGAGCGACAACGTCGCTCTGAAGCCGTAGCCCGGATGGAGCGCAGCGAAATCCGGGGAGCAGACGTCCCGCATTGCGCTGCGCTTCATGCGGGCTACGACCTCTTTGGGAAAAGACAAAGCTCCGCCGGCCCTGTTTTTTAGCCGGCGCGGGCGCGCCCGTATTCCATCGCCGCAACTTCCCCTCGGGAAAACCCAAGGGCGCGCGGAACGCCGGGCTTTCAGCCAAGCCCATGGCCCCATGCGCGAAGTGTGATAGCGCATGAGATTGTCGTCACCACGGACCGCCGAAAAACGTCGGCGTTCCGCGCGCGGTGTTTGAGGCTTGCTCTGCGATAACCCCGGAGGAGCCGTGCCCTGGCCAGGCCGCCTGTTATCCTCCGCTACTGACCCACGGTCTGTGGATCGGGCGCATCGCAGCTTGGGCCTCCGCTGAAGAACGCACGTCTTGCGTCCCGCAACGGCCACCGCATCCCGCCCCGCGTCTCATGACGCTGATCAGACGCCCCTTGGACGGGACGGGATGGAGGGATTGAACCATGGGAAGATGGCAGAAATAAGGATTTTATTCCTGTATTCACCACCCGATTTGACATCGCAGCCCACCTGCATAAGATCACCACAACACGATACATGTGTACTGCATTGCGGTGCACCTACAGGGAGGACGGAGCGCTGCGGTCGCAGCCATCCGCGCATTGCATGAAACGCATCGCACTCGAAGAGCACTTCATGGCGCCCGGCTTCGAGCCTTATTGGCTGAAGACGGTCGAGGATGTTGAGCCCGCGCGCTACGCGCAGGTGCTGGCGCGGCTGAACGATTTCGGCGAGCAGCGACTGTCGGCGATGGATACGTCCGGCATCGGCAAGGCCGTGCTCTCGCTCGCCGGCCCCGGCGTGCAGATCGAGCCTGACACAGCGAAGGCGACGAAGCTGGCGCGTCAGGGCAACGACTTTCTCGCGACCCAGATGCAGAAGGCGCCGGACCGCTATCTCGGCTTCGCGCATCTGGCGGTCCAGGACGCGAAGGCCGCGGCCGACGAACTGGAGCGCTGCGTGCGCGACCTGAAATTCTCCGGCGCGATGATCAACGGCCACACCAACGGCCAATATCTCGATCATCCCGACACCTATCCGCTGTGGGAGCGCGCCGAAGCGTTGGGCGTGCCGCTCTACCTGCATCCCGCGGATCCGATCACGCCGATGCCAGCGCTCGACGGCTATCGCGGCCTCAAACGCGCGACCTGGGAATGGACGGTAGAAACCGGCACGCATGCGCTGCGCATCGTGTTCTCAGGCCTGTTCGATCGTTTCCCCGGCGCGAAGCTGGCGCTCGGCCATCTCGGCGAGACCCTGCCCTATCAGCTGTGGCGTCTCGACAGCCGCGCCAAGCTCTACGGCGTCAAACTCAAAAAGAACCCGTCCGATTACATCCGCGAGAACGTCGTGGTCACGACCTCCGGCATGTTCTCGTTCGAACCGATCGATTGTGCGCTGAAGGCGCTCGGCCGCGGGAACGTGATGTATTCGGCGGATTACCCGTTCGAGGATCCGGCCGAGGCCGGAGCCTTCATGGACGAATTGCCGCTCGACCCGGATGTGATTGCGGACATCTCCTACAACAATGCCGCGCGACTCCTGCGCATCGGGGCGCCGTCATGACCGTCGCCTTGACGCGTCCGGCCGGAGCGCGGGCCACCGACAAGACCCAGGAGAAGAGTCAGGTCCAGGTGATCGCCCGCGCCGCATCGATCATGCGCGCGCTGGAAGACACCACCACCGGCCTCAGCCTTGGCGAGATCGCGCTGAAGGTCGGGCTGGCACGCTCGACCGTGCAGCGGATCGTGTCCGCGCTCGAAACCGAGAAGCTGGTGGTCGCGGCCTCGCCCGCTGGGCGCGTGCGGCTCGGCCCCACTATTCTCCGGCTTGCCGGTTCGGTGCGAACCGATTTCGTGGCGCTGGCACGGCCGTTCCTGATCGAATTGTCGAAAGAGCTGCACGAGACCGTCGATCTCGCCTCCATCAAGGGCGATCATCTGGTGTTCATCGATCAGGTGATCGGCTCGCATCGTCTGCGCACGGTTTCGGCGGTCGGCGACAGCTTCCCACTCACCTGCACCGCGAACGGCAAGGCCTATCTCGCGGAACTTGACGACACTGAGATCGAGACCCTGATCGGCAAGAGCTACAAGGCGCGCACGCAACGCACCATCACCCGGTTGCCGCAGCTGCTGGAAGAGCTGCAGACGGTGCGCCAGAACGGCTATGCGCTCGATTGCGAGGAACACACGCTCGGCATCTGCGCCGCCGGCGTCGCGATGCGCGACATGCTCGGCAATTATGTTGCGATTTCCGTTCCGGTCCCGACGCAGCGCTTCGAGAAGGATCGGACACTGATCTGCGAGCGGTTGCTCGCGACCAAGAGAACGCTGGCAGGTCATCTGTCCAGCTCAACCAGCTAGCAGGGAGGACGGGTGCATGGCGAAAATTCGCGGCATCGATTTTGAAGAAAATCTTCACAACGCGATGGGGCTTGAGTTCTACAACCTGTCGCATCGCTTCGGTTATCAGTCGCCGAACTGGCCCTATTTCGAGGATGTGAAGATCGAACGCATCCATTACATGGCGAAGTCGGGCGTGCTGTCGCAGCGCATTACCACCTCAATGCACAACACCACGCATATCGACGCGCCCGCGCATGTGATCCAGGGCACCCCCTTCATCGATGAAGTGCCGCTGCCGCACTTCTTCGGCTCCGGCATCGTGGTGTCGATCCCGAAGAAGAAGTGGGAGCCGATCACCTATGACGACATGGAGAAAGCGGCCGGCAAGATCGTGCGTCCCCGCGACGTCGTCATCGTCAATACCGGCTGGCATCACCAGTACGAGGATTCTGAAGACTATTTCTGCCGCTCGCCCGGCTTCGTGGGCTCGGCCGGCGACTGGTTTGTCGAGAAGAACGTGAAGGTGGTTGGCCACGATACCCAGGCCAACGATCACCCGCTCGCGACCGCGATCGGGCCGCAACGCAACGGACCGCTGCATCCGCATCTCGCGGAAGAATACAAGGAATGGTCGGGCGGGCGCGACTGGAAGGACGATTTCCCGGAATGGGAGCCGGTGCATCGCAAGCTGTTCTCCAACGGCATTCTCGGCATCGAGAATATCGGCGGCGATCTCGACAAGGTCACCGGACGGCGCTGCACCTTCGCATTCTTCCCGTGGAACTGGGATCGCGGCGACGGCTGCATCATCCGGCTGGTCGCCATCACCGACCCGAAGGGCAATTACCGCATCGAAAGCGGGGAGAAGTTCTGATGATCGTCCGCAAGTTCAACGAGGCGAAGCCCTACGAAGCACCGAACCATCGCGGCTATTCCTCGCTGCGCCTGTTCGGCGCGGAAGCCGGCGGCTCCAAGGAGATGATCGTAGGCCTCTCGCATTTCCTGCCCGGCGGTGGCGCTGGTCCCGACGGCTCGCCGCCGGAGAAGGTGTATTTCGTGGTGTCCGGCGAACTCACCGTCATCGTCGACGGCAAGGAGCATGTGCTGAAGGCGAATGACTCCTGCTACATCGGCCCGAACGAAGAGCGCGAGATCATCAACCGCTCGAACGAGGTCTGCACCATCGTGGTGGCGATGCTGCCGCCAAGGAAGTGACAACGATCGTCTTGGCCGGGCTTGTCCCGGCCATCCACGCCTTCCTTTCGTCAAGACGTGGATGCCCGGCACAAGGCCGGGCATGACCGCGGAGGAACCATCATGTCCGAAGATTTCCTGAAAAACCCCCTCTCCCTGTTCGACATCAAGGGCAGAACCGCAATCGTCACCGGCGCATCCGGTGCGTTCGGCGCACTCGCGGCAAAAGTGCTGGCCGGCGCCGGCGCCAATATCGTGATCGCTGCCGGCAAGGCCGATGAACTGAAGAAAACCGCGGCCGAATGCGAAGCGCTCGGCGCCAAGGTCGAAGCCGTCGCGGTGCGGCCGAATTCGGAAGCCAATTGCGACAAGATCGTCAAGGCGGCGGTCGACAAATTCGGCCGGCTCGACATTCTGGTGGTCGGCTCCGGCAAGAACGATGTCGCGAAAATCGTCGACATGACGCCCGACCGCTTTCTCGACGTGATGGACGCCAATGTCACGCAAAGCTGGCTGATGGCACGCGCCGCCGGCAAGCAGATGCTGGCGCAGGGCAAGGACGGCAAGACCTCGGGCAAGATCGTGCTGATGTCATCAGCACGCGGCCTGCTCGGCCATCCCGCCGGCTACACCGCCTATTGCGCATCGAAGTCGGCGGTCGACGGCATCACCAAGGCGCTGGGCTGCGAATGGGGCGATACCGGCATCACCGTGAACGCGATCGCACCGACTGTATTTCGCTCGGCGCTGACCGCCTGGATGTATGAGGACACCGAGAAGGCCAAGGGCGTGCGCGGCGCATTTCTGGCGCGGGTGCCGAAGGGCCGGCTCGGCGAACCGTCCGATCTCGCCGGGCCGCTGTTGTTCCTCGCCTCGTCGGCGTCGGATTTCTATACCGGGCATATCCTCTATGCCGACGGCGGCTATACGGCGGGCTGACACATGACTGCACAAGCGCGCATCGCCGTCATCGGCGCCGGCCTGATGGGCCACGGCATCGCGCAGGTGTTTGCGCTCGGCGGCCATGACGTGACGATTACGGATTCGTTCGCGGCCAATCTCGATACGGTGAAGGCGCGGATCAGTGCCAACCTCGCCGATCTCGGCGACGATGCGAGTGCCGTGAACCGCGTGACGCCAAATGCGGATATGGCGGCCACCGTCCGCGATGCGGATTACGTGGTCGAGGCGGTGCTGGAAGATCTAGCCCTGAAGCAGAAACTGTTCGCCGAAATCGAACGGCATGCGCGGCCGGATGCGATCCTCGCCAGCAACACATCGGTCATCCCGATCACCAGGATCATGGAGGGGCTGAAACACCGCGAGCGCGCGCTGGGCACGCATTGGTGGAACCCGCCCTATCTGGTGCCACTGGTCGAGGTGATTGGCACGCCATGGACCGCGCCTGCGGTGATCGAGACCACGATGGCGCTGCACAAGGCGATCGGCAAGACGCCGGTGCATGTGAAGAAGGACGTCGCGGGCTTCGTCGGCAACCGGCTGCAGCATGCGTTGTGGCGCGAGGCGATCGCGCTGGTGGAGCACGGCATCTGCGATGCGGAGACGGTCGACACCGTGATCAAGGCGGCGTTCGGGCGCAGGCTTGCGGTGCTGGGGCCGCTGGAGAATGCCGATCTCGTCGGCACCGACCTGACGCTCGCGATCCACAACACCGTATTGCCGGAGATCGAGAGCCGACCGGCCGCTTCACCCTATCTCGAAAAGCTCGTGGCCGAGGGCAAGCTCGGCTTCAAGTCCGGCGAGGGCTTCCGGACCTGGACCCCGGAGCAGCAGAAAGAGCTGCGGGCGAAAGTCACGCAGCATCTGAAGGCGGCACGCGCCCAAGATTTGACCAAAGATCAGAACAAGGACCGTGGCTGACGCCATGCGCGGGCCGATCGATTTTCACGCGCACCTGATCGATCCAGCCGTCTATCGCGAGACCCAGGCTTTCAGCATTTTCGCACAAACCACCGACGCAGCGCGTGCCGCGTCGGTGATCGCGCGCATGGCCGATCTCGACGAGCGCCTTGCGGCCATGGATGCGATGGGTATCGGCACACAAGTGCTGTCGTCGAGCCTCGTGCATCAATGTACTTATGACGCGGAGCCCGAGGCCGCACTTCGCCTCGACGCCACGATGAACGACACCATTGCGCGCGCGGTCGCTGCACATCCGGATCGCTTCCGCGGGCTCGGCAGCGTGCCGTTGCAGGCGCCGGATCTGGCGGTGACCGAACTGACGCGTTGCATGACTGGGCTTGGGCTGTCTGGCGTCACGATTGCCACGCGCGTGCGCGACCGCGAGATCGGCGACGCAGCGTTGCGGCCGTTCTGGGAGTCGGCGGAAGCGCTCGGCGCCGTGGTCTTCATTCATCCGGCCGGCAACCACGACCAGCGATTCCGCAAGTGGCAGCTCTGGAATTCCATCGGCCAGTCGTTCGAGGAGGCGATGGCGATCGCGTCGCTGTTTTATGAAGGCCTGCTGGACGCTTATCCGAAGCTGAAGATCGTGGTGTCGCATGGCGGCGGATACATGCCGTTCTATCTCGGTCGCATCGCGCGCAACTACATCGAGAAGCCGGCGACCCGCGTCAACATGACGAAACCGCCGCTCGATTATATCGGCATGCTGCATTACGACACCTGCGTCTACGATCCCGATACGCTCGCTGATCTGGTGCGCATCGTCGGGCCTGAGCGCATCGTGACGGGATCGGATTATCCGGTCGGCGACATGACGCCGGCTCGGTTCGTGCGCGATTGTACGGCGCTCGATGCAGCGGCGCAGAAGCTGGTGCTGACGGAGAATGCGGAGCGGTTGCTGTCGCTGTAGCTCCTTGCGCCTCGACGGATAGCGCCGTCGAACGCCCCTATTCCTTCTCCATCCCGATTTCCTTCACCACCTTGCCCCAGGCCTCATATTGGGCGCGGATATAATCGGCGGTGGATTTCGGCGTGCCGGCGCCGTCGGAATAGAAGCCGACCTTCTGCATCCGCTCTTTCACCTCGGGATCCTTCAGCACGCCGTCGAGCGCGCGGCTCGCCTTCTCCACGATATCGGCGGGGGTGCCGGCCGGCGCGACCAGCACAAACCAGCCGATGAAGTCGAAGCCGGGATAGGCCTGCGCGATCGGGGTCACCTGATCGAAGCCCGGCACGTTCGCGGCCGAACTGGTCGCCAGCGCACGGAGTTGGTCGCGCTGCATGAACGGCGCTGCCGACGGCACCGCCAGCATCACCACCTGCACGCGGCCGGCGACCGTGTCCTGAATGCCCTGCGGCATCGCCGTATACGGGACCTGGGTGAGGTTCACGCCGCCGAGCTTGCTGAGCCACGACGTCAGCATGCCGGAGAAATTGCGCTGTCCGTCGGTCGCGACCGACAGGGTCCCAGGCTTGGCCTTCTCCAGCGCGATCAGTTCGGGCAGCGTCTTCGCCTCGACGCTCGGATGCGCCATCACGAAGAACGGCACGCGTGCGATGGTACCGACCGGCGTGAAATCTTTTTCGGCGTCGTAAGGTAGTGTCTTGAATGTATGCGGATTGGTGACGAGCGCCGCGGCGGTCGCGAACAGGAAAGTGTAGCCGTCCGGTGCCGAACGCGCCACCGCCTGCGCGCCGATGACGTTGCCCGCGCCGGGCCTGTTCTCGACCACAACCTGCTGACCCAGCGCCTTGCCGAATTTCTCGCCAATCAGTCGCGCAATGATATCGGGCGTGCCGCCCGCGGCCTGGGTGACAACAAAACGGATCGGCCGGTCGGGCCAGCTTTTTGCCTGAGCGCCCGGCACCACCAGCGCCAGCAAGGCAAGCGAGATCAGACCTCGAAGCAGCATGCATCCTCCCATGTCATCCAGCCGTTATCGTGTGGCCAGCTTTCAGCCTGTACCGCAATGCAATACGGCTGTATCGTTACCTGCTCTACGGTGGCCTGCAACGCGATCCGGCGCAAGCCGCATTTACCCCCACTCGCGCGCTGGCTATAGGTTTCGTCCCTCCACTCGCTCCGGCTTTTTCACATGATCAGTATCGGCCTTAGCCGCACGTGTTTTCGATGAGCGAGACCGCAAGCGATATCGTCGCCGCGCATCGCTCCGGTGCCGTCACCCCCGAACAGACCGTTCGCCGCAGCTACGAGCGCATCCGGGCCTATGGCGATCCGGCGGTGTTCATCACCTTGCGCGACGAGGCCGAAGCGCTGGCGGAAGCTCGCGAACTGATGACGGCAGGACCGGAGGGCAAACCGCTCTACGGCGTGCCGGTCGCGATCAAGGACAATATCGACGTCGCAGACCTGCCGACCACCGCCGCCTGCCCGGCCTTTGCCTACAAGGCCGGGGCCGACGCGACCGCGGTGACGCGTCTCCGGCTCGCGGGCGCGATCGTGATCGGCAAGACCAATCTCGACCAGTTTGCGACCGGCCTGGTCGGGGTGCGCTCGCCTTACGGCGTACCGCGCAATCCGCATCGCGCCGAGCTCGTGCCCGGCGGATCGAGTTCGGGCTCCGCAGTCGCGGTGGCGGCGGGCCTCGTCCCGCTCGCGCTCGGCACCGACACCGCGGGCTCCGGCCGCGTGCCGGCCGGGCTCAACAACATCGTCGGGCTGAAACCGAGCCTTGGCCTGGTCTCGACCACCGGCGTGGTGCCGGCCTGCCGCTCGCTCGATTGCGTCTCGGTGTTCGCGCTGACGGTGGACGACGCCTTCACCGCCTTGCAGGCGATGGCGATCCCGGATGCGAGCGATCCCTATTCGCGTGTGATGCCGGCGGGCGCGCTCGGCGCCGCACCGTCATCGCTTGTCATCGCCGTGCCGGATGCCAATGGCCGTCTATTCTTTGGCGATACCAGAAGCGAGCAATCGTTCAACACCGCGATCTCGCTTCTGAAGAACATGGGCATGACGATCCGGGAGATCGACATCGCACCATTGCTCGAAACCGCACGGCTTCTTTACGAGGGCCCCTGGGTTGCGGAACGCTACGCCGCCGTCGGCGCTTTCATCGAGGCGAATGCGGACAAGGTCCATCCGGTCACCCGCGAGATCATTCTCGGAGGCGCAAAGATTTCCGCCGCCGACACCTTCCGCTCGTTCTATCGCCTCGCCGCACTGAAGCGCACCGCGCTCGAGATGTTCTCGGGCTTCGACATGCTGATGGTCCCCTCGGTGCCTTCGGCCTACACCGTCGCGCAGCTCGCGGCCGACCCGATCGCGCTCAACAGCAATCTCGGCACCTACACCAATTTCGTGAATCTGCTCGACCTGTGCGGGCTCGCGGTGCCGGTGTCGTTTGCCGCGGACGGCACGCCCTATGGCGTGACATTCCTTGCGCGCGCCGGCCGCGATGCCGGACTGGCGAGCCTCGGGCGCGTCATCCATGCGCAGACCGAATTGCCGCTGGGCGCGCTCGGCGTCAGCCAGCCGGTCCTGCCGCACCTTGCGCCGATGGCGAAGCCCGGTGAAATCCTGATCGCCGTGGTCGGCGCGCATCTGTCCGGCATGCCGCTGAACGGCGAATTGCGCGCGCTCAATGCGCGCTTCGTCGAGGAGACTGAGACCGCGCCGGACTATAAGCTCTACGCGCTCGCCGGAACGACGCCGCAGAAGCCCGGCATGCTGCGGGTTGCGCCGGGCAAAGGCTCCGCGATTACGCTGGAAATCTGGGCGCTGAGTGCGGAGGGTTTTGGCCGCTTTGTCGCCGGGGTGCCGGCGCCGCTATCGATCGGTACGCTGCGCCTTGCGGACGGGCGGCAGGTGCACGGCTTCCTGGTGGAGCCTCTGGCGACCGAGGGCGCGCGGGATATTTCAGACTTCGGTGGCTGGCGCGCTTTTGTGGCAAGCAAGTAGCGCCGTTACAACGACTGCACATAGGCCTCGTATTCCTCACGTACAGTGAGGATATGTGCGCGCATCGCGTCGGTTGCCGCCGCACGCTGGCCGCGCAGGATCGCGATCACCACCCTGTCGTGCTCGGCATAGGATTTCGGCAGGCGGCCGAGATTGCGGAACTGCGCGCGCCGGAATGGCTGCACGCGGGCGCGCGTGGCAATTGCGACCTCCGCGAGATAGGCATTATGCGCGCCGGAATAGATCGCGCCATGAAAGGCTTCGTTGATCTCGTGATGGCGTTGCGGATCGCCGACCTGAATCAGCAGCCGCAGTTGCTCGTGCACGGTCTCGAGATGACGCCGCTCGGCGGCGGTCATGCGCTCGGACGCAAGACCCGCGCACAGCCCCTCGATCTCACCCATCGCCTCGAACATGCCGACCAAGCGATCCTCGCTCGGCCGCGCGACAACTGCGGCGCGATGCGCGCGCGCGTCCACGAGCCCGCTCGCGGCCAGTTGCCGGATTGCCTCACGCACCGGCGTCCGCGACACGCCGAAGCGCGACGCGAGATCGGTTTCGTCCAGCGCGGTACCGGGCGCGAGCACACCGCGCACAATCTCGTCCGCGATCTGCAGCCGCAATTCTTCCGCCAGCGTGCGGCGGCCAGTGTCGGAAACACGGATTTCGCGGGCGTAGAGGTTCATCGCATCAGCCCTGCTTCGGCGGCTCCATCAGGCTGACATGCGCCGCGACCACGCGCCAGCCTTCCGGGAACCGCACCCAGGTCTGCATCTGCCGGCCGGTACGCCCCGGCGCCGACGGACGCTGGTACAGCGTCGAGGCGACGGCAAAGTCGCGGCCATAGGTGGTGATCACGGTTTTCGACAGGGTACGGCCGAGCGCGACCGGCGACCGCCCGGCGCGGAATGCCTTGATCTCTTCGGAGCCGTAGAGATTTTCCGTGGCGCCGTAACGAATGGTCTGCGGCGCATCGCGGAACAGCGCGTCGAGCGTCTCCACCTTGTTGTTGACGAGTGCATCCTCGTATTTTTCGAACGCAGCCGTCACCTCGGCGACTACGTCCGGCAGATCGACTTCAAACGTCATTCCAAATTCCTCCCGACACCCCTCGGGCGTCCAGCCTGTTCGTTTCTAGTTCAACGGCGGTCGCGGTGCCACCACCGCACCCATGTCCTCCAGGTATTGCGCCACGCGCAAAGCGACGTCCTCCCGCCACGGCGCCGCAATGACCTGCACGCCGATCGGCAGCGGCTTGAGCGGAACCGGCACGGCGACCACCGGCAGGCCAATAAAGGAGATTGGTTGGGTGTAGATGCCAATATTGGGGCGCACCGGCATTTCAACGCCATCGAGCATAAAGGTCTCTTGCCCGATCGCAGGCGCGACACAGGGCGTGGCGGGCGCGAGGATCACATCGACGTCCGTGAACAGAGCCAGCACCTGCTCGCGATACCAGCGCCGGAACTTCTGCGCCTTCACGACCAGCGAGGACGGGATCATGGCGCCGGCAATCAGGCGGTCGCGGGTTGCGGGGTCGAAATCGTTGGCGCGCTGCCGCAGCCGGTCCAGATGGAGCGTGGCGCCTTCTGTGGTGGTGATGACATAAGCCGCCGCCCGCGCACGCTGCGCTTCCGGCAATTCGATGTCACGCGAAACACTCAGCGCCTTCGCAACTTGCTCGATCGCCTGCAACGCTTCCGGAAACGCACCCTTGCGAAAATAACCTCCGGCCACGGCGATGCGCAGGCCATCGATGCCGCGTGCCAGATGCGGCAGCGACGGCTCTGCCGGGCGGTTCGCGCTGGCGGCATCGGCCAGATCGTGCCCCTGCATCGCGTCATAGGCGAGCGCCAGATCGCGGGTGCAGCGAGCGAATGGGCCAAGATGATCGAGACTGTCGACGAAGGGAAAGCTGCGCGCGCGCGACAGCCGGCCATAGGTCGGCTTCAGCCCGAAAATGCCGCAGAACGACGACGGCACCCGGATCGAGCCGTTGGTGTCGGAGCCAAGCGCCAGCGGCACCATCCCCCCACCGACCGCGGAGCCCGAGCCGCCGGACGAGCCGCCGGACATGCGCGATACATCGTGCGGATTGCGCGAGGCACCGTCATGCACATTCTCGCCGGTGAAGTCATAGGCATATTCGCCCATGTTGAGTGCGCCGACGAGAACGGCACCGGCCGCTTCCAGCTTTTCGATCAGCGGCGAATCGTGCGGCGATGGCGGCAAGTCGCGATTGATCTTCGATCCGGCGCGGGTCGGAAGGCCTGCGACATCGAAAAGGTTCTTCACCGCGAACGGCACACCCGCCAGCGGCCCGACCGGCTTGCCTGCAACGCGATCCGCATCGATCGCGTCGGCGCGGGCCAGAGCACGCTCCGCAGTCACGTCGGTGAAGGCGTTGAGCGTCTGGCCGCGGGTCTCGATGACGGCCAGCGCCGCTTCGACCACGTCGCGCGCGCTCACCTCGCCGCGCGCAACCGCAGCGGCAATCTCATGGCCCTTCGCAAAATCCAGAGCCGCCATGGTCAGGCCTCGAAGACCGGCGCGGGCTCGGCTTCGTCCGGCAGCGAAAAGTCGTCGACAAGCTTCGCGAGCCGGAAGGTCACCTCGACATTGGCGCGGATCGACGGCAGCCAGGCGGCCTCGACCGACAGGCCGACCAGTGTGGCCGACGACGTGATCCAGCTATCCGTCAAATCTTCGTTCATCGTGCACTCATAGCGGCGGGTGCGGAATCGCGGCCAGCAATTCCTTGGTATAATCCGATTTTGGTGAATCCATCACCTGCTCGGCACTGCCCTCCTCCACGATCTTTCCGGTCTGCATCACGATCACCCGGTCGCAGAGCAGCCGCACCACGTTGAGGTCGTGCGACACGAACAGATAGCTCATGCCGAGCTTGTGCTTGAGATCTTCCAGAAGGTTGAGCACCACCGCCTGCACCGACACATCGAGCGCCGCGGTCGGCTCATCGAGGATCACCAGTTCGGGATTGAGCGCAATTGCCCGCGCAATGCCGACGCGCGCCTTCTGACCGCCGGACAATTGATGCGGGAATCGATCGAGCAGTTCGACCGGCAGGCCGACATTGCGCGCCAGCTCCTCACAGCGCGCGCGCACCGCGTCGCCGCCACGGATGTCGCTCATGCGCATGATCGGGTCGGCAATCGCGCGCGCCGCGGTGAAACGCGGATTGAGCGACTCGGTCGGGTCCTGGAACACCATCTGGATGCGCCGGCGCATCGCCGACTTGGCAAATTCCTTGGCCGGGATCGCGCCGATATCCTCGCCATCAAACGTGACCATGCCGGAGGTCGGATCGAGCAGCCGCATCACCATCATCGAGGTGGTGGATTTGCCGCAGCCGGATTCGCCGACCAGGCCGACGCTCTCGCCGCGCTTGATCGTGAACGAGATGCCGTCGACCGCCTTGAAGGTCTCCGCTTCCGGCAACTGGTCCTTCTTGCGGAAAAAACTCGCCAGCGTTCCGGGTGCGCCCTGGCGCGCATATTCCTTTACCAGATTGGACACTACCAGCAGCGGCGACTTGTCCGCGAGTTCTTTCTCCGCCGCCGGTGTCGGCTTCGGGAACGGCTCGGCGGCCAGGTCCTCGGGCAACAGGTCGCGTAACGACACACCGAGCCGCGGCGTCGCCCGCATCAGCTTGCGGGTATAGGCGTGCTGGGGGTTCTTGAAGATGTTCGCGGACAACGCGGTCTCCACCACCTTGCCCTTCTCCATCACCACCACCTTGTCGCAATAGGCGGCGGCCAGTCCGAGATCATGGGTGATCAGGATCGTGGACATGCCGCGCTCGCGGGTCAGTTCGACCACGAGGTCCATCACCGCTTTCTGAGTGGTCACGTCGAGGCCGGTGGTCGGCTCGTCGGCGATCAGAAGTTGCGGCTGGCAGGCGAGCGCCAGCGCAATCACCACGCGCTGGCACATGCCGCCGGAGAGTTCGAACGGGTAGGCGTGAAAACGCTCCTCCGGGCGCGCGATGCGGACCCGCTTCAGCGCCTCGATCGCCTTCTCCTTCACATCGGACGGCTGCGCCTGGACATGCTGCAGCAACACGTCGCCGATCTGGTCGCCGACCTTGCGGATCGGGTTGAGCGCCGTGCGCGGGCTCTGGAAGATCATCGACATTTCGCGGCCGCGCAGGTCGCGCATCTCGCTTTCCGGCGCGTCGCGCACATCGATGCCGGAGAAGGTGATCGAACCGTCGGCGATCTTGCCCGCCCGGTCGAGAATGCGCATCACGGCATAGGAGGTCACCGACTTTCCGGAACCGGATTCGCCGACAATGCCAACGGTCTCGCCTTTGGCGACCGACACATTGACATGTTCGACGGCGGTGACGACGCCACGGCGGGTCATGAATTCGACGGTTAGATCACGGACGTCGAGGAGGGTTGCTGCGGTCATGACGCGCTCCTCACGTGCGGCGCTGCGGATCGACGATGTCGCGCAGACCGTCGCCCAGCAGGTTGAAGCAGAACACCGCGAGCATCAGCGCGGCACCGGGGAAGAACGCGATCCACCATTCGCCCGAGACGATGAAGCCCGCGCCTTCCGCGACCATGATGCCCCATTCAGGCGTCGGCGGACGCACGCCGAGCCCGATAAACGACAGGCCGGCGGCATTGAGGATGGCGTAACCCATGGTGAGCGACATCTGCACCACCATGATCGGCATGATGTTGGGCAGGATCTGCGTCAGCAGGATGCGGAACTCGCCGTTGCCGGACAGCCGCGCCGCCATCACAAAGCCGGCCTCACGCCGCACATTGGCTTCGGCGCGCGCGACGCGGGCATAGAGTGGAAAATTAATGATCGCCGTTGCGATCACGATGTTGGTCACGGTGTTGCCGAGTGCCGCCACGATGCCCATCGCCAGCACGAACAGCGGAAACGCCATGATGGTGTCGGCGATGCGGCCGACGACGCGGTCGGTCCAGCCGCCGAAGAAGCCGGCGGCGGTGCCCGACAACCCGCCAAGCGCGAAGACCAGCGCCACCGACGCCACGGCAATAAACATGTCGAGTCGCGCCGCGACGATCACCCGGCTTAGAATATCGCGGCCTAGCTGGTCAGTGCCGAACCAGTGTTTCGCCGACGGCGCCTGCAGGGCCGACATGGTGTTGCTCGCAAGCGGATCGTAGGGCGCGATCCACGGCCCGAAAATCGCGCAGGCCGAAATCAGTACGAACAGGCCAAAAGCCAGCCCCGTGACCGGATTTTCCGAGATCACGTAGCGGGCATGCGTGAACACCGAGGTCTGCTTCGGCGGCAACGGCGCCACCGCGACAACCGGCGCACTGCCCGCGGCCGCAGCGACGGCTGCCGTTGCGACCAGCTCATCGGTTGCTGCGATATGGGCGGAGTCGAGATCCGGACGCTGGTTCATCCTTCAAGCCTCACGCGCGGATCGATGACGCCGTAGAGCAGGTCGATCATCAGGTTGAGGAGCACGTACATAATCGCCATGACGAGCACGAAGCCCTGCACCGGCGCGAAGTCGGATGCGATCAGCGCCTCGATGGCGTAGGAACCGATGCCGGGCCAGGCGAACACCTTTTCCACGAGCACATTGGCGCCGAGCAGAAAGGAAAACACCATGCCGAGCGTGGTGATGACCGGCAGCATGGCGTTACGGAATGCATAGGTGACGATCACCGTCCGCGGCGTCAGGCCATTGGCGCGCGCCGTGCGTATGAAATCCGATGACAGCACCGCAAGCATCGAGGCGCGCGTCATGCGCGTGATCGGCGCCAGCGAGAAGATCGCGAGTGTCGCCGCCGGCAGGATCAACTGCGAGAGCGAGGCAACGAAGACTTCGAAATCGCCCGCGATCAGGCTGTCGATGGTATAGAATCCGGTGACATGCGGCGGCGCCGAATAGAATATCCCCAGCCGCCCCAGCGGGGCGGGTGACCAGCCCAGCAGATAATAGAACACATAGACCAGGATCAGCCCGGTGAAGAACACCGGAAGCGAGACGCCCGCGGTCGCGACCATGCGGCAGGCATGATCGACCCAGGAACCCTGCTTGACGGCAGCCGCGATCCCGAGCGGCACCGCGATCAGCATCGAGATGATCAGCCCGATCAGCGTCAATTCCGCCGATGCCGGCAGACGCGCGGTGATGTCGGCGGCGACCGACTGGCCGGTGGTCAGCGAGACGCCGAAATTGCCGGTGGCGAGATCCTGAATGTACCGCAAGAATTGCTCGGGCAACGACCGATCAAGACCAAGCGACTTGCGAATTTCCTCGATCGCCTGCGGGGTCGCGGCAGGACCGGCGAAATAGGCGGCGGGATCCCCCGGCAAAACCCGAGTCAGGAGAAAGGTGACGATGATCACACCGATCAGGCTCGGGATCGCGATCGATAACCGGCTGCCGATCTGCCGCAGCATCCTGCCCGCCCCTCTGTGACCGGTTCCGGACCGCTTCGCGATGCCGGAACACCAAACTGCATTGAAGTCGTAAAAGCTGGTCCGTCCGGTTGCGGGCCTGCACATGCAGGCCCGCAAGACAGACGGATCAGGCCTTGTTCAGCGTCCGGTAATCGAGCTGACGGTGGAACCAGTAGCGATAGCCGGTGACGTTCTTCTGCATCGCCACGCTGAGCGAGGGCTGGAACAGCGGGATGCGCGGGATATCGGTGAACGACTTTTCGACAAAGCCTTTCACATTGGTGTCGTAGGCCGCCTTGTCGCCTTCGGCCGCCGCCTTGCGCGCAGCGTCGATGAAGGCGTCCATCTCCTTGTTCTGGTAGCTCATCGTGTTGAACAACGCGTTCTGGCCGTGATAGCACCAGAAGAAGAAATACTCGGGATAGTCGAGCCAGCCCGAGAAGAAGTTGATGATCAGCGGCATCTCCTTCTTGGTCATTTCGGAGCGCCAGTTCGCGCCGGGGATCTTGTTGATGGTGGTCTTGATGCCGATCTGGCCGAGGCTTTCCTGGATCAGGATCGCGGCCGGTTCGTTGACCGAGCCGAAGCCCAGGTCGAACGACAGCGTGGTCTCGAAGCCGTTGGCGTAACCGGCTTCGGCCAGAAGCTGCTTCGCTTTGGCAAGGTCGGTGTCGTAGGGAGACGGCTGCGGCCAGGCCACTTGCAGCGGCGCATCCGGCTTCGCGCCATACATCGGCGTAGCCAGACCGAACATCACGGCATCCATGATCTTCTGGTAGGGCACGGCATAGGCGACCGCCTGCCGTACCTTGACGTTATCGAACGGCGCCTTTTTGACGTTCATGCCGAGATAGCCGATGCCGTTGCCGATCGGATTGGTCACGACATTGATCTTGCCGGCCTGTCGCAGCTCGACGAAATCCTTGTTCGGCAGATCGAACGAGATATCGGCATCGCCGCGCTCGACCAGCGCGCGCCGGTTGCCCGCCGACGGCACCTGCCGCCAGACGATGCGGCGGATCGCCGGCATCGGACCGTTCTTCCACGCATCGTTGCGCTCGAACACGACTTCGCTGCCGGGCGTCCAGCTTGCGACCTTGTAGGCGCCGCCACCGGCGATCTTGCCCTTGGTATATTCAAGCGCCCAGGGATCTTTTTCGGTCGCGTTCTTCTTCAAGAGTTCGGAGTGATAGACCGCAGGCACCACCACCGCGAGATCGGGCATGGTGAGATTGTCCTTGCGGATGAAATCGACGCGGAAGGTGTGATCGTCGACGGCGACGAATTGCTCCGGCTTCTCGAGCGAGCCGGCCTTCATCTGGAAGGTCGGGAAGCCGCCGACCGTTACCGCGCGGTCGAACGACCATTTGACATCTTTCGCCGTGATCGGCGTGCCGTCATGGAAGGTGGCGTCCTTGCGCAGCTTGAAGGTGGCAGAGGTGTCGGTGACATTCCATTCTTCCGCCAGCTCCGGCGTGAATTTGTCGCGGTCATAGGATGACGAGCCGTCCGGCAATGTCTTGGCGCCATGCGACATCAGACGGTCGTAACAATTCCACGACACTTCATAGCCGGGCCGGTTGGTTCCGACCCCGTGAATGTCGAAATTGTTGGGGCCGTATTCGGTAACGACCAGGGCGGTCTCTTTTCGCGCCTGCGCTTCCGCGGATGTCGAAAAGATCGCAGGAGATGCGACGGCGGATGTCGCGGCAATGGCGGTGGTGGATTTTAGAAATTCGCGGCGATTCATATTGGTGCCTCCGGGTGCCTTTTTCGTTTGGCCTCGGAACACCCCTCCGCAAAGCTTGTGCCAGCTTGCCTGCGGCCCTGCGGGAATCTGACAACGCTATGATTCGGCGACGAAAAATTGCGTTACGCGACACCAGAACGGGCCCAATAACAAAGCCGCCGCGGCCTTCAATTGCATACAATGGAGGTAATTGAGGCTAATTTTTATGCAATCGATCCATGTGGGCAATTAAGACGAGCATTTTCCATCGACCGCAATCGTACGGGCTGGAAGCGGGTAAGCGTGGGCTTGCCCGCTTGGACAACGATCAGCGATAAGTCGCCCCGTTCGGTCGACCGCGCGCAGGGTCGCCGAGCTCCGTTCCGTACCTGCGCCGGGTATCCCGTGAAGAAAATCGGCTTCCTGTCATTCGGGCATTGGACCCCCTCGCCCCAATCCCAGACCCGTTCCGCGTCCGATGCGTTGCTGCAATCGATCGACCTCGCCGTCGCCGCCGAGGAGCTTGGCGCCGACGGCGCCTATTTCCGCGTGCATCACTTCGCGCGCCAGCTGGCCTCACCCTTCCCGCTACTGGCCGCAGTCGGTGCCAAGACCAGCCGGATCGAGATCGGCACCGCCGTCATCGACATGCGCTACGAAAACCCCCTCTACATGGCCGAAGACGCCGGCTCAGCCGACATCATCGCCGGAGGACGTTTGCAGCTCGGGATCAGCCGCGGCTCGCCGGAGCAGGTCATCGATGGCTGGCGCTATTTCGGCTACCAGCCGCCCGAGGGGCAAACCGACGCCGACATGGGCCGCCGCCATGCCGAAGTCTTGCTCGACGTGCTGCGCGGCCAGGGCTTCGCAAAGCCCAATCCGCGGCCGATGTTTCCCAACCCGCCCGGCCTGTTGCGACTCGAACCGCATTCCGAGGGCTTGCGCGACCGCATCTGGTGGGGCGCTTCCTCGAACGCCACCGCGATCTGGGCGGCCAAGCTCGGCATGAATCTGCAGAGTTCGACGCTCAAGAATGACGAGACCGGGAAGCCATTCCACATCCAGCAGGCCGAACAGATCCGCGCGTTCCGCGACGCATGGAAGGAGGCCGGACATCAGCACGAACCGCGCGTGTCGGTCAGCCGCAGCATCTTCGCGCTGGTGGACGACCGCGACCGCTCCTATTTCGGGCACGAAGGCCAAGGCCAGGATCAGATCGGCTTCATCGACGCGAATACGCGCGCCATTTTCGGGCGCAGTTACGCGGCGGAGCCAGACGCGCTGGTCAAGCAGCTCGCCGCAGACGAGGCCATCGCCGAGGCCGACACATTGCTGCTGACGGTGCCGAACCAGCTCGGCGTCGACTACAACGCGCATGTGATCGAGGCGATCCTGACGCAGGTGGCCCCGGCACTGGGCTGGCGCTGACGCGAAAAGGCGTCAGCGCATCATACTCGGCAACCACAGCGAAATCGCGGGAAACGCGATCAGGATGCCGAGCCGGATCACGTCGGCGACCACAAACGGCAGCACGCCGCGAAACAGGGTCGAGGTCGAAACTTCCGGCAGCAACGCCTTCAGGACGAACAGGTTCATGCCGACCGGCGGGCTGATGAGGCCGATCTCGACCACCACGATCACAAGAATGCCGAACCAAATCGGGTCGAAGCCGAGATGCACGACCAGCGGGAAGAACACCGGCACCGTCAGCAGAATCATCGACAGTTCTTCCATCGCGGTACCGAGAAGAACGTAGATGATGCAGATCGCGGTAATGACCATGATCGGCGACAGGTTGAGCGTGGTGACCAGCGTTTTCAGATCGTTCGGCATCGTCGTGTAGTTGACGAATTCGGCGAACATCAGCGCGCCGGTCAGGATCACAAACAACATCGCCGTGGTGCGGCCGGATTCGACCAGCGCATCTAGCAGCGTGCGCCATGTCAGCGCGCGCCGCGCCAGGGCGATGCATAAGGCGCCGAAAGCGCCAATGCCCGCCCCTTCCGTGGCCGTGAACACGCCGCCATAGATGCCGCCCATGACAACGATAAACAGAAGCGCGACCGCCCACACGCCCTCGATCGCGCGCAACCGCGCCCGCCATGTAGATTTTTCGCCGCGCGGACCCGAGGCCGGATCGCGGAACACGGTCCATTGCACCGCCAGACACAGCAGAATGGTCGCGAGAATTCCGGGCAACAGGCCAGCGGCAAACATCTTGCCGATATTGGTCTCGGTCATCACCCCGTAGATCACCATCAGCGTCGACGGCGGGATCAGAATGCCGAGCGTTCCGCCGGCAGCGATCGAACCGGTCGACAGCTTGTCGGAATAGCCAAGCGCCTTCATGGACGGATAGGCCACCTTGGCCATGGTCGCGGCGGTTGCAATCGACGATCCGCAGATGGCACCGAAGCCGGCGCAGGCCACCACCGTCGCCATCGCAAGTCCGCCGCGCAGATGGCCGACGAAGGCATAAGCCGCGCGAAACAATTCCTGCGACATGCCGGCCCGCGTCACCAGATTGCCCATCAGGATGAACAGCGGGATCACCGAGAGCGTATAATTGCGTCCGGTCTCGTAGACCTTGGTTTCGACCATCGCCATGGCCGGCGCGAAATTCCAGTCGCGCATATAGGCGACACCCAGGAAGCCGATCAGTCCCATCGCAAGCGCGATTGGAATCCGCAACAGCGCGAGCACCATCATCAGGCCGAGGCCAACCAGGGCTTCGGTCATGTCGAGCTCACCTTGTCGGGGTCGAAAGGCTTTCGCTCTTCAACCTCGTGCGGCAGGACGGCCTTGATGAGGTGAACGATCCCGGTGACCGCCACCATCAGCGCCATGAAATACACGAACGGCCCGACCAGAATGCGCAACACGTCGGTGGTGTCGCCGTAGCCCGCAATCTTTCCGGCCTTGATATAGACGCGCCAGGCCAGACCCAGAATGAGCAGCCCGCATACGACATCCACCAGCCGGCGGAGAAACGCGCGGCCGCGCGGTCCGAGCAGACCGTCGATGAAATCCAGCGTGACATGCTCGTCCGCGCGCGACACCAGCGGCAGGCCTGCGAAAATCAGCGTCAGCAACAGAAGTTCGGTGAGCTCGAAGCCACCGCGCAGCGGCCAGTTCAAGATATAGCGGCCGATCACGTCGACGGTCGTGACCGCCATCAGACCGAACAGCAGCACAGCGGCAGCGGCGCCCAGCGTACGATCGAGCCAGGCGCCGCTTTCAGATGTCTTGGACGTCACAGTGGCCGCTACTTTCCGGCGGAGACGCGCTTCAGCTCCTCGTGGAATTCGGCAAACACCTTGTCGCCGTCGACTCCCTTGGCCTTCGCGTCGGCTTTCCACTTGTCGATGATGGCTTTCGATCGCTCGTTCACGCCCTTGACCAGTTCAGGCGAGGCCTCCTGGATCTGGATGTTGGCCTGCTTCATTACCTCAAGCGCGGCACGATCGGTGGCATCCCATGCCTTGCCGGCGAGACGGGCGAGCTCTTCGCCCGAAACCGACATGATCGCATCCTGATCGGCCTTGCTCAGCTTGTTCCACTTATCCTCGTTCATGAAGAAGCCGAAGGCCGAGCCATAGAAGCCGCCCGGGAAAAGCGTGGCGTATTTCACCACCGGTCCGAGCTTGAATGAGATGATCGATTCCAGCGGGAAGAAGGTGCCGTCAGCCACGCCGGAGCTCAGCAACTCGTAGGATTCCGGTGCCGGCTTGACGAAGGCCGAAGCCCCGAGCGCACGCGCCATCTGTTCCGAGATGCCGCCGCCGGAGCGAATCTTCATGCCGGAGAGGTCTTCGACCTTGGTGATCGGCCGCTTGGTGTTGAACATCTGGCCCGGGCCGTGGGTGAACACGCCGAGCAGCTTGACGCCCTTGTACTCGCCCACCGGTTGAAAATATTTCCAGTGGATACGCGAGAACGCCACCGAATTGATCTCGGCGGTCGCGCCGCCACCCGGCAGTTCGGGCAGAAGCGGCAGCACATGGCGCGCCGGGGTGTAGCTCGCGGTCACATAGGACACGTCGACCAGCCCATCCCGGACCGCGTCGAAAGTCCCGCCAGGCGCCGACGGATGCTTCGGCAGCATCTGGAATTTGACCCGGCCATTGGTGGCCTTCTCGACATTCTGGGCCCAGACGCTCAGCACATCCTTGGTCAGCAGGTGCGAGGGCGGCACCCAGCTCGACATCGTCATGGTGGTGGTTTGGGCATGGGCGGCCGGCGACCAGCCTGCCATTGTTGCAAGAGCGAGCGCGGCGCCGCCGTAAACGGCAGCCCTGGTAAAGCGAGACATAACAAATCCTCCCAGATTTCTTTCTTATGATCCGGATCGGGCCACCAAGCTGGCGGCCCGTCAAGTTCAATTTGTGCGTCATGGCGGCGCGACCGGCACAAATCGACGCCACCCAAGCAGGGCCGAGCGCCAATCCGCGAAATTCACCCCGTGGCGGCGCGATCGATCAATCCCACCTGCCGTGCCGCCTTACCGATCGCAGCGATAGCCTCATCGATATCGGCCGTGGTGTGGGCAGCGGATGGCTGCGCCCGCAATCTCGCTTCGCCGCGCGGCACGATCGGAAAACAGATCGCGCCGATATAGACACCCTCCTGCAGCAACACGCGGCTGAAGTCGCGCGCCCGGTCCTCGTCGCCGACCAGTATCGGGGTAATTGGATGATCGTGGCCGAGAATCCGCAGGCCCAGCGCCGTCAGGCCGGCGCGCAGCAGCGCCGTATTCTCGGCGAGACGTGTGACGAGATCGTTATCGCCCATCACGCGTTCGATGGCAGCCAGCGCACCCGCCGCGGATGCGGGCGTGATCGCGGTCGTGAACATGTAGAAGCGTCCGTCGTCATGCAACCTGCTAACGAGATCGGCGCGTCCCGCCACATAGCCGCCGGCGAAGCCGCCGAACGCCTTGGATAGCGTCCCGGTATAGAGATCGATGTCGCCGACGCAGCCTTGCGCTGCCGCGGTGCCACGCCCGCCAGGACCGATCACGCCGGCGGCGTGGCTTTCGTCGACCACCAGCGTCGCGCGATGGCGCTTGCAGAGCGCGATCATGGCAGGCAGATCGGCCGCATCGCCCTCCATGCTGAAAATGCCGTCGGTGATCACGAGCTTGGCGCCGTCATGCGGCTGCGCCAGCAACCGCTCCAGATGTTCGAGATCGCGATTGTTGTAGATATACGTCTCAGCCGCGCTCAAGCGGCAGCCGTCAATGATGCTGGCGTGATTCAGCCGGTCGCTGAAGATGCGATCGCCCTTGCCGACCAGGGTACAGGCGACGGCGACATTGGCCGAGGTGCAGGAATTAAAGAGCAGCGCAGAATCCGCGCCATGAAACGCTGCGAGCGTGTCGCACAATTGTTCATGCAGCGGTGTCGTCGCCAGCGGCGGATTGAGCGTCGAGCCGCTGCCATATTGCCGGGCCGCGGCGCAGGAGCGTTCGATCACCTCGGAATCGCCGGCGAGGCCGAGATAATTGTTGGCGGTCAGGAGGATGACGCTCCGGCCGTCGAGTTCGGTGCGTGCGCCGACGCGACCGCCGATGACCGGCTTGCTCGCGCGCGCGACGGAGCTGCTATGTGAATTCACTGAACCGCCTTTTGACTTGCGACACGCTGGAAGCCGATTGCCGCCACCTACCGTGTCTGCCCATTCGCGACCATCGCCAAGTAGCACAGCCGAAGGAAGCGGTCTTCGTATAACGATCACGCATAGCGGTCGTTGTATCAAGAGCGTGGAGACGCTAACTTCGCGGCCCACCCGTTATCGGCGAACATTCAGCGATCATGCCCACAATTGATATTGGCGATGCCGAAATTTATTACGACACATACGGCACCGGCACGCCGCTTCTGCTGGTCCCGGGGCTCGGTGGCGTCGGCAGTTACTGGACGCCAAACATCAGCGCGCTGGCGGAGCAATATCAGGTTATCATCCACGATCATCGGGGCGCCGGCAAAAGCAGCCACTCCCCCATCCGCTATTCCGTCGATCAGATGACCGCGGATCTTGTGGCCCTGATGGACCATCTCAAGCTCGACAAGGTGCATCTAGTCGGACATTCAACCGGCGGCGCAATCGGGCAAACGCTCGCGGTCATCCAGCCGCACCGGCTGAAGAGCATGGTGATCTATGCGAGCTGGACCAGGAACGATCCGTACTTCGCGCGCGTGTTCGAGGCCCGTCGCACGCTCCTGACCTCGGCAGGACCCGCGGCCTATGTTCGATCGGCACCGATTTTTCTCTATCCGGACTGGTGGATCAACGAGAACCTGGCGTTGCTGGAGGAGCGGGAGAAGACAACGATCCCGGCCTGTCCGCCCGTCGACATCGTCGCCAGCCGCATCGACGCGATCCTGGACTTCGATCGCACGGCTGACCTGCCCGGGATCGCTGTGCCGTCCATGATCCTGTGCGCGAAAGATGACATCCTGACTCCCCCCTATTTCAGCCGGGAGCTGGCGCGGCTGATCCCCGGGTCCGAACTTGTCGAGCTGGATCGCGGCGGGCATTGCGCATCGGAAACCAACACCCTGCCGTTCAATGCGGCCGTGCTGGACTTCATCGCGCGCCACGACTGACGGTTTTCTGGGCGGCCCATCCGCCTATTTCGAGGACTTGCCGCGGCTGCTCCAAGGGCCGTGACTATTTGACGCCGTTGGCGATGACACAAATCGGCCTGTCATGCGTTTGGGCTTGGCGTGATCCATCCCTGCCAGCCACGATGACCGACCGGAGCCACCAATGACCGCAGCATGGGTACCCTATTGCGGCGCGGCACCGCTTCCGGCGGAGTGGCTCACACGCTGGAATTGGGACCCGGTGCTGCTGACGCTGATGGCGGCCCTGGCATTGGGCCACGCGCAGTTTCTGATGCGGGCGGGAGAATTCCGCAGCCGGATCTGGTGGTATGCGAGCGTGTGGCTGATCGCCTTTACGCTCTTCGTGTCACCGCTTTGCGCGCTGTCCTCCGCCTTGTTCTCCGTCCGGGTGGTGCATCACGTGCTGCTGATCGCGGTGCTCGCACCATTCGCCGTGCTGTCGCTCCCGGCGCGATGGCGCCAGGCGGCGGCGCAGTCCGCTGGTGTTCTGGGCGCGGTCTTCGCGCTTCACGTTGCAGTCGTCTGGCTGTGGCATTTCCCCGTGCCCTACGCATCGGCGATATCCAGCCATCTGGTGTTCTGGACCATGCAGCTCAGCCTGCTGATGTCCGCAATCGCGCTCTGGCGTGTGATCCTGTCACCGGCCGGCTCGCCCGGCATCGCTCTTTCCATGGCGCTCGGTACCGTCATGCAGATGGGTCTGCTCGGCGCCATGATCACGTTTGCCCGCAATCCGCTTTATGTCCCGCATTTTGCGAGCGCAGAGCCTTTTGGCCTGAGCCCACTCGCCGACCAGCAACTCGCGGGCCTGATCATGTGGGTGCCTGCGACACTCCCCTATCTCGCGGTCGCGCTGGGTTTGATCGCGCGCAGCCTGTCTCGCGCGGCAAATGCCGACCGTATCGCATGATCGCTTGGACCAAGGCTGCTCACATCGTCGCGCTCTGCGTCTGGTGCGCCGGGCTGCTGGTTCTGCCGAGCATCTATCGTCGCCGGGATGTGCTGAGTGGGCCGGAGCTTCACGACCTTCACCGCTTCGCGCGGGTGGTTTTCATCAACATCACGTCGCCAGCCGCATTCGTCACGGTGATTGCCGGGACGGCGCTGATTTTCCTGCGCGATGCATTCACGGTCTGGATGGCGCTCAAGCTGGTGGCCGTCGGTGCGCTGGTGGTCGTACACCTCAGGATGGGCCATGTGATCCTGTCGCTTTACAATCCCGGCCGCATCTATGCCCGCTGGCGTCAGGTCGTCGCCACGGTGACAACGCTATCGGCGATCACCGCGATCCTCGTTCTTGTCCTCGCAAAACCGGTAATCGAACCCGGGATCGCTCCCGTCTGGCTGCGGCAGCCCGGCGGCCTTCAGTCCTTACTCGAAACCATCAACCCGATCCCATGATCAAAAACCAGCTTGCCGCCGTGCCATCCGGCGAGCGCCACAAAGATGCTGGCCAGAACCGACAGGCCGAGACCGACGGGCAGAACCGCGGCCTCGGCATCGCCGATCCGCATGCCCCAGTTCAGTCCGGCGATCGACAACATGGTCACCGCGATGACGGCATGCGTCCAGCTTGCAGCGCGCTGCCTAATACCTGCCACCAGCAGCAATTCGGCGGTGCCGGCGATGCTGGCCGCGATGCCCAACCAGAACGCAAAACCGCTGGCCCAGAGCGCGGCCCGAGGCCAGAACGGATCACCAGTCCACCAGTAGAACACGTCGCAGCCCAGCGTGGAGATCACCAGCGCGATCGGAAACGCGACCAGCATCGCATGAATCGGATGGCCCGCCACCGCTATCAGCGAACCGGTATCGTTTTTGGTGACTTCCTCAATGACTGGATTGGCCATGACCGTGCTCGGTTGCTGAAGGGTCTGGTAAAATGCCCGTCGCTGCTAACGCGCCGGAATGCGGTTTGGTTCGCGCGCGTCAATGTCGCATGGACGGCTGCGCTCTGCCTTCCGGGCTGTCGCGGGGACCTGTCCACCCTCGATCCGGCCGGTCCGCACGCGGCGTCGATTGCCAGTCTCTGGTGGGTGATGCTGTACGGCGCAGTCATTCTGTTTGCGCTGGTATGCGTGCTGCTGGCCTTCGCATTCCTGCGCCCGGGGATCGGCCGTCGCGCGCCGCCCTTGTTATGGCTGGTCGGCGGAGGTCTCGTGCTTCCGGCGGTGGTGCTGACGCCCCTGATGATCTACGCGCTATGGACCGGAGAGCGCTTGCTGTTCAGGGCGGCGGATGGCGGCGTGACGCAGATCGATGTCGTCGCACGGCAGTGGGAATGGTCGTTCACCTATCGCAACGCGGACGGCTCGACCCCCCGCTCGGTCAACGTCCTGCATATTCCCGCCGGGCAACCGGTGCGCCTCAACATTACCAGCGCGGACGTGATCCACAGCTTCTGGGTGCCGCGGCTGGCTGGCAAGATCGACGCCATCCCCGGCCATAACACGGTGCTGCGATTGTCGGCGGACGTGCCCGGTATGTATCGCGGGCTTTGTGCGGAATTCTGCGGCGTCGCGCATCTTGAGATGCAGATGGCGGTGCAGGCGCATGCCTCGGTGGCGGAATTCGAGGCAGCCATTGCCGCGCTGCCGCAGGCTGCATCACTGGACCATCGCGTAGCGGAAAGGCGCGACCGTGACTGAACCCGCGATCGCGCAAGAACCCGTGCAAGATCCGATCCGGCTGCACAAGGCGCTCGACGCCGTCTGGCGGACGCCGCCCGGGATCGGACGGCTTTCCGCCGTCAATCACACGATCATCGGCCGCCGCTTCATCATCGCGGCACTGGTCTTTTTCAGTATCGGCGGCGTGCTGGCGATGCTGATCCGGGCGCAGCTCGCAACGCCGCGCAGCGCGTTTCTCGGCTCGGACACCTACAATCAGGTGTTCACCATGCACGGCACGGTGATGATGTTCCTGTTCGCCATCCCGCTATTCGAGGGACTGGCGATGTATCTGCTGCCGAAAATGCTCGGCGCCCGCGACATGGCGTTCCCGCGGCTCAGCGCCTACGGCTTCTGGTGCTACGTGTTCGGCGGGTCGATTTTGATCGCGGGGCTGGTGCTGGGCCTGGCACCGGGCGGCGGCTGGTTCATGTACACGCCGTTGTCGTCGCGCACCTACACGCCGGGGATCAATGCCGACATCTGGCTGATCGGCATCACTTTCGTCGAGATTTCGGCGCTGTCCGCGGCGGTCGAGATCATCGTCACGATCTTCAAGCTGCGGGCGCCCGGCATGTCGCTCGAGAAGATGCCGCTGTTCGCATGGTACATGCTGGTCACGGCGTTCATGATGCTGCTGGGATTCCCGCCGCTGATCGTGGGCTCGGTGCTGCTGGAACTGGAGCGGGCATTCGATCTACCGTTCTTCGATCCCACTCGCGGCGGCGATCCGTTGCTGTGGCAGCACCTGTTCTGGCTGTTCGGCCATCCCGAGGTCTACATCATCTTCCTGCCGGCTGCGGGCGCAGTCTCGACCATTCTGCCGGTTCTCGCGCGGCGCGAGATCATCGGCTATACGTGGATTGTCGTCAGTATCGTGGCGCTGGCCTTCCTGAGCTTCGGATTGTGGGTCCACCATATGTTTACGGTGGGCATTCCGCATCTCGCGCTCGCCTTTTTCTCATCCGCCAGCACCGCCGTCGCCGTGCCGACCGCCGTTCAGATCTTCGCCTGGATCGGAACGCTGCTCGCCGGGCGGCCGCAATTGAAGCTGCCGATGCTGTATCTGCTCGGATTTTTCTCTGTCTTCGTGATGGGCGGACTGACCGGCGTGATGCTCGCGGTGGTGCCGTTCAACTGGCAGGTGCACGACACCCATTTCGTCGTGGCACATCTGCATTATGTGCTGGTCGGCGGCTTCATTTTCCCGATGCTGGCGGCGGCCTATTACTGGCTGCCGCATTTCACCGGCCGCTCGCCGCGTCTGAGCATGGGCGTCACCGCCTTCTGGCTGATTTTCATCGGGTTCAATCTGACCTTCCTGATCATGCACCTCACCGGCCTGATGGGCATGCCGCGGCGCATCTACACCTACGATGCCAATGCCGGATGGGAATGGCTCAACCTCGTGTCCTCCATCGGCTCGTTCCTGATGGCGATCGGATTCGCCGTGTTTGCCGTCGACATCGTGCTTCAGTGTCTGTCCGGCAAACGTGCAAAACGAAATCCGTGGGGCGCAGGCACGCTGGAATGGGCGACTGCAATGCCGCCGCCGACCTACAATTTCGCGTCGCTTCCCGCGGTGACGGACCGCTCGCCATTGAAGACCGAACCCGATCTGCCCGTACAACTGGCGCGCGGCGCAGGCTATCTCGGCTTCGTTCGCGAGGGCCGGCTCGATACGCTCGGCGTCGACCTGATGTCGGGCCGTATCGAACAGATCGTGCGGCTGCCGGCATCCACCTTTCTGCCGCTGATCAGCGCACTCGCGACGGGGCTGTTCTTCGTTTCGGTTCTTCTGAAATTCTATCTTCTGGCCCTCGTCGGTGTCGGTGCCGCCGTGATCACATTCCTCTTATGGACCCGCACGTCAGGCGATACCGCCGATCGCGGCCCGATGCCGGCCGGGCGCGGAGAACGGGCGATCTTCTCGACGGAGTCCCGTGAGGCACCATCGGCCTGGGCCATGAGTCTTGCGCTTGCAGCGGATGCCGCAGCCTATGCGTCGCTCGCGTTCGGCCTGCTGTTTCTCTGGGTGGTCGCGCCGAACTGGCCGCCGCCGAGCATGCCGAATTTCGGCATCCTCACCCCGGCTTTAATCCTCGCGGGACTGGTGATCGCGGCGTTTGCTGGCTGGCGGGCAGGTCAGCCGTCAAACCTGCTCAGCCCGCGGCGGCGTGAATTGTATCTGGCTGCGACCGCGATCGGACATGCGCTTGCGTTCGGCGCCTTGCTTTTCGCAATGCTGTTGATACCGGAGGTGACGCGACATGCCTATGCCGCAACGGCCCTTGCGCTGCTGGCCTATATGGCGCTGCATTGCGGCATCGGACTCGTGTTCGCGCTGTACGGCATCTGGCGCAGCCGCACGGGCTATATCTCCCCTGCCCGAGCCCTCGATATCAGTATCGCTGCGCCCTGGCACGGTTATACGGCGCTGACCGGTATCGCCACACTTGCGCTGCTGCTCGCACTGCCGTGGGCGATGTCGCCATGAGGACCCGCATCCCTCCGCTATTCCTGATGGCCGCCGGATTCGGGATCTGGGGCTCGGCGTTCGTGCTGCTGTATTCCGCGGCTTCGCTCGGTTGCGAGCTTGGCTGGAATCAGATTCTCCTCGGGCTCATCAGCCTTTTACGAACGATCCTGATCGGACTTTGGCTGATCCATATGGCGGCGTTGACATGGCTGTTTCGCTACTGTGCGCGCGCTGCGCGCGACGACGACCATCGCGACCGCTTCGTTCACCGTGCCGCCATGTATCTGACCGGTGCCGCGATCGCGGCAACCGTCTGGCTCGCTATCGCGCTCTTGGTTCCGTCCGAATGCAGCTAGCGCCGTCAAGGTCTCGACAATCGTCGAGCCTACCGCGCGACGACGCGGCGGGGTCGCTTGGTTTCGACCACGACGACCCGCTGTGCGCTGGCCGGGCCGGTGAACACGACCGACTTGGTGCTATCCTTGCGTGGCGGCGCGAGCTTTAGCAACTCGGCCCGGACCTGATCCGCAGGCATGCCGATCAGGGACGCCGCGATGTCGACCTGCTGGTCGATGTCGTCCGACAGATCCCGGGCCGCGGCGATCGCTTCCACCAGGGTCGGATCCTCCTGCCTGACACGACGGGCGCCGTACTTGGTTTTCCAAGCTTTAGTGTTGTTTTTGCTCATTAAAAGGCCTCGACGACTCCGTGATTCCTGGAAATCTCTAGCGCATATGCTGCGCTGCAGCAACAGAATGCTGTATTGCAATAAAGTCGTTATTGATTTCACATCAAATGCGCCTAAAGGCGCGGTGCGCCGGACCGCTTCGCCTCGATCACTCGAAAACCGCCGCTATCACGGCCAAGCCGGCAGCTAAGACCGCGCCAGGATCGCTTCCCTGATCGCGATCTTCAGGACCTTGCCCACCGCGCTCTTGGGCATGGTGTCGAAGACATGCACGACCTTCGGCGTTTTCACCGATCCGAGTTCGCCTTTCACGAAAGCGATGACATCCATCGGGTCGACGACCATGCCCGGCTTTGCTTCCACCGCGGCATGCACGGCTTCGCCCCAATGATCGTCCGGTATGCCGATGACTGCACATTCGGCAATCGAAGGATGCCGCGAGAGAACGGTTTCGACGTCGCTCGGATAGACATTGAAGCCGCCGGTGATGATGACCTCGCGCAAGCGGTCACGCAGGAAGAGATGTCCACGGTCGTCGAACACGCCGAGATCGCCGGTATGCAGCCAGCCATCCTTGAGCGTCTTCGCGGTTTCGTCCGGCATGTTGAAATAGCCGGTCATCACGAGATCGCCGCGCACGACGACTTCGCCCTGCTCACCCGGCGGCAGCAAGTTGCCATCGTCGTCCACAATACCGACATCGGTGAACAGGCTGGGCCGGCCGGCGGACGCCAGATTTTCTTCGTGCATCAGTTCGGCGGACGAAAGATTCGTGATGATCTGCGGCGCTTCGGTCTGACCGTAGGTTCCCGCCAGCACCGGACCGAACGCCTCCTGCGCCTCCCGAATGCGGGCGGCACGCATCGGCGCGCCGCCGTAGATAACATTTCGCAGCGATGGCGTACGGACATGTTCGGAGCGGGCGGCTTCGACCAGCATCGTCACCATGGTTGGCGGCGAAAAAAACGTCGTCACCTCATGCCTGGCAATCGCATCAAGGAGGGCAGCGGGTTTGGTATCCTCTGGAAATACGAACGCGCCGCCCGCGCCAAGAATGGGGAGAATATAGGTCGAGGCGCCATGGGTGAGCGGCGCATTGACGAGGTAGCGGTCCTTCGGAGTGAAGCCATAGGCATGGCGTTGCGATACGATGTTGGCGTTCCAGCCCCGATAGGCCTGCATCACGCCCTTGGGAATGCCCGAAGTGCCGCCGGTGAACTTGATTGCCGTCGTCGCATCGAGCGGAAGGTAGGTCCTCGCGAAGGACGCTTCACGATTCTGCGCGCGGCGAAACACGGTGGCGTTAGCCGGCCCGTCGAGCATGTAGGTGGTGACGCCGTGTCCGTCGATCCGCGCCGCCATCGCTTCGTCGAGCAGCATGGCACTCGGCCGAATGTATTCGACGATACGCTGCAATTCCGGGTCACCATTGCGCGGATTGAGCGCCACCCAGGTTTTGCCTGCGGCGATCACCGCCAGAATTGCCACCAGATGCTCGACCGAGTTCCTGCAGCCGACGCAGACGCGGGTCTGCGGACGCGGGTCTTCTGCCTTCAGATAGGCCGCGACGCTCATGACCTGCGCCGCCAGTTCCGCAAACGTCACCTGCCGGTCCGATGCGATAACCGCAATTTCATTCGGGGTGCGCGCAGCGGCGCGAAAGAAGAATTCGATCGGTTGCATCAGGCGCGGCCCAGAATGGTCACGACGGTCGCCGCTTCCTCGACACCGAAGAAGCCGCCGCCATTTTCCGCCGCGGCAAAGCGCGCCCCGGAAACCTGCCGGGCCCCGGCCTCGCCGCGCAATTGCATCACAAGTTCATGAATCTGGATGGCGCCGGTCGCGCCGATGGGATGCCCCTTCGAGAGCAGCCCGCCCGACGTATTAACCGGTATTCGGCCGCCCAACCGGGTGTCGCCGCGTTCGGCCATGGGGCCGCCCTCGCCCGGCGGGCACAGGCCGAGATTCTCGGTCTGCAGAATCTCCGCATAGGCAGAGGCGTCGTGAACCTCGGCGACGCCGATGTCCTGCGGACCGATGCCGGCCTGCGCGTAGGCCTTGTCGGCCGCCACCTTGCCGAGATGGCGGCTGAGATCGTCATGCGCGCGGTTCGATCCGCTCACCAGCGCCGTCCCCATGACCTCGACTGCGCGGTCGCGGTCAAAACGCGCCAAAGCATCCGCCGAACACACCACAATCGCCGCGGCACCATCGCTGATCGGCGCGCACATGGCACGCGTCAGCGGCCAGGCAACAAGCTTGTCGTTCAGGATGTCGTCGACCGACATATCGTGGCGGTATTGCGCCAGCGGGTTCATCGTGGAGTGAAAATGGCTCTTGGATGCTGCAGCCGCGATCTGCCGCGCGGTCGTGCCATGAAGGCGCATATGCTGTCGCGCCAATGACGCATAAATATCCATGAACACGCTATGCTGTCCGGTGTCCGTGTGCGCTTCCGGTGGCAGGTCCAGACCGTCGCCGAGGCTGAGCAGCACCGTCTTGCTCCGCTCCATGTCGTGAACGTCCCAGCCGCCGAGAAACGCCTTGAACATCAGGTCCTTCTTGTCCGGGTAGAACATCTTCTCCGCGCCCACCACGAGCGCCACCTCACACAGCCCCGCCTTGATGTTCGCGAATGCCTGGTTGAGCCCTGTCGAACTCGACGCGCAGGCATTCTCGACATTGACGATGGGGATCGTCTCGAAGCCCATGGAACGCAAGGCACACTGGCCGCGAATGGTGTTCTGGTTCTCCATCATGCCCTGACGGGTATTCGAGAACCATGCGGCTTCGACGTCCGTCATCTTGGCGCCGGCATCACCCAGCGCGAGATCGACGGCCTCTCGTGTCAGATCCTTCACCGACTTGTCGGGATGGCGGCCGATCGCGGTCGAGCCGATACCGACAATGTAGACCTTGCCGCTCATGTCAGTTCTCCGAACGGCCTAGTGAACCAGGACCGGTACGCTGACCGGTCGACGGCTGGCCGTCCGGTCCATGAAGTCGATTTTGTCCGACACGAGACGATAGCGCGGAAAGCGCGCCAGAAAGCTTTTGACGGCGATCCGCAATTCAAGTCGCGCCAATGCGGCGCCGAGACAATAGTGAACGCCATGACCAAGCGAAACATGGCGATTTGGCGTGCGCGTAACATCGATGGCGTCAGGGCGCACGAACTGCGCCGGATCGCGATTGGCCGCCCCGATCATGATGTGGAGAATCTGGCCCTTGCGGATCTTGCGGCCGTCGATCTCGAAGTCTTCGCGGGCGGTGCGTATCCCGCGCTGGGTTGGCGCTTCAAAGCGAAGAAACTCCTCGGCTGCGAGGTCGATCAGGTCCAGATTGTTCGTCAGCCGGGCACGCTGGTCCGGAAACTGATGCAGCCGCCACAGCGCCATGGCGATGGCGCTGCGCGAGGTTCCGCCGCCAGCCGTCGCCATCATGTTGCAGGTCGCCAGAATTTCGAGGTCGCTCAGCCGATCGCCGCCGACATCGGCCTGCACCATCGCGCTGATCATGTCGGGGCCGGGCTTGCTGCGGCGCGCCTCGATTACCGGCATGAAATAGTCTTGCTGCGCGCCGAGGATGTCGCGCTGCTCCTGCGCCATTTCCTCCTTATCCGGCGCAACCGGCTGGAACAGAAAGTTAGAGCAGCGGTCCGACCAGTGCCGCATCATTGCTTCGTCGTCGTCCGGCAGACCCAGCAGATCGAGCATCACCTGGGTTGGAATGCGGGCGGCGAAATCGAGATAGGCGTCGAAGGCCGGCCGCTGTGCGAGCGAATCCAGCAGGGTGTCGACGCGCCGCTGAATCATCGGGCGCAGGCGCTCGACGGCTCGCGGTGTCATGGCCCTGATGAAAAGCGCCTTGAGCCGGTCATGATAGGCGTCGTCGCGATAGAGCAGCCAGCGGTTATAATGATCGACAATATCGCTGAACCGCCCCGCATCGACGCGCGGCAGATAGGAATAGATCGTCTCGATGCGATCGACGCTGAGATCGGGACGATCCTGCAATTCAAATACGTCCTTGTAGCGGGTGAAGTACCAGGCCTGCGCGATCTCCGACCAATGCACCGGATCGCATTCACGCAACGCCTTGTAATACGGATAGGGATCCTGAACCGCCGCAGCGGAAAACAGGCCAAAACTCTTTGACCTGTCGTCGATGATCGCCGTCTGGCTCACGCGTGGCCCCACGCCTTGGTTCCGGCCTCGACCAGTCGGCTGATCTTCAGAGTCTGGATGTCGGTCGTCACCTTGCTCGGCAGGATCGCAAATTTCGACATCGCTGCGCTGGAGAACCCGCATTGCGGACAGATTCCGAGGCGATCCATCGGTGCATATTTTTGCGCATCCTCTATCCGGCGCATCAGCGCATCGATGGATTCGATTTCCGGATTCTTGGTGCTGATAATACCCAGATATACCCGCTTTCCCGCAGGCAGATGTTGCAACGGAGCGAAGTCGCCGGCACGCGGAGAATCGTATTCCATCAAAAACGCATCGACGTCGCTTCGGTTGAACAGCGCCTCGGCGATCGGCGCATAGCCACCATCGCCCATCCACAGGCCTTCCATGTTGCCCCGGCACAGATGCATGCCGATGGTCAGGTCAGCCGGCCGGTTCGCAATCGCGCGGTTAAGGACGTCGATGTACAGGTTCACCAGCTTGTCCGGGTCGTCGCCCTCGCTTCTTGCAAGGTCGCGGATGTTCTTGTCGCACAGGAGCGCCAGCGGCACCTCGTCGAGCTGCACATAGCGGCAGCCGGCATCGTAGACGTCCCTTATCTCCTGCTGAAACACCGCGATCATATCGTCCCAATAGCCGTCGTCGGTCGGGTAGACGTTGCGGTCCACCGCTTCCTTGAACTGGCCGAAATGCATGTGCGACGGTGTCGGCATCGTCACCTTGATGCGGTTATGAGCGATCGACTTCAGAAACTTGAAGTCTCCGGTCACAATCGGCTCTCTGCGTCTGATCTTTTGCGACGCAACCGGCGCAGGCGCCGCTGTGGCGACGTCCTGGTCGTTGCGGAACGTCAGCTTCGAAGCGCGAAACTCAAACCCGTCCACCGCATTGAGAAAGCCGCGCGACCAGCCACCGCGCCGGAATTCGCCGTCGCTGACCACAGGAAGGCCGAGCCGTTCCTGCATGGCGACCGCTTCCACGATCATCTTGTTTTGGATTTCGTGCAGCGCCGCGAATGGCAGCTTGCCGGCCTCCCAGTCGCGCCATGCCTGCACGAGTTCGGGCGGCCGCCTGAGGCTCCCGACATGATCGACCGAATTCTGTGGCACGCGAGAAGCAGCCATTACGCGTCCTCTTTCCTAGACATTCGCAACCATGCGCGGGGGCACGGCCGGTGGACTCTTCAGAGTTGGAATCTGTGCGAGGATAAGATCGAGCTCGCCGGCAGTTTGCGCGACACCGAGAATATGACGATCCGGCCGGATCACGATGGCACGCGCGCCGGCGCGGGTAAGATAGTCGCTCGCTTCGCCATCGGCCGTCACCACGGCGACGCCAGTCTCTTCAAGCGAGCGAAGCATTTTCTGCGGCAGTTCAGTTGCGAGATCCGGTGCGGCCAACACTGCAAAGCGGTAGCCGACGCGGTCGTCCAGACGCTGACCGTCGCCGAGCCTTGGCTGTTCGGCGCGTGTCCCGGCCGGCGCCGCAGCCAATCCATGCAGACCGGGACCGAGACGTGGCGTCAGAGGCCTGATCATGGTCGGGTTGGCAAGCAGTTCGGCGTCGCGCTGGCGTGCCTTTTCGGGATCGGTCGCCTGAATGACACCACCGAGCTCAACTGCAACTTCGATATAGGCGCGCACATGCTCCATGCGCTCGGTCTGGTAGCTGTCCAGCAGCGATTCCGGTGCGCGGCCATCGACGACATCGCGCAGTTTCCAGCCGAGATTGATGACGTCCCGCAAGCCGGAGCCCATCCCCTGTCCGAGGAAGGGTGGCATCTGGTGCGCAGAATCGCCAGCCAGCAGCAGGCGGCCTTGCCGCCATTTCGTCGCCAGCGAAGAGTGGAACGTATAGACTACCGCACGCTCGATCTGCGATGCTGCCGGATCGATCTTCCAGGGCTTCAGCAGGTCGTAGATCTGGTCGGCCTGCACGATCCTGACCGGATCGTCTCCGGGCATCAGCATGAATTCCCAACGATGGCGTTTACCCGGCATCGGAATGAACGTCGTCGGGCGCGCCGGGTCGCAATACTGGATCGCATCGACAATCCGGCCGGTTTCGTCCGCCGCTTCCGGCACACCGGCGGGCGGCGTATCGAGGATCATGTCCAGCACGATCCAGCGCTCGTGCGATCGCAAATCCTGCAACGCAGCGCCCATGAAGCGCCGCACTGTCGAACGCGCTCCATCACAGCCGACAACATAGCGCGCACTCAGCGCAGCCAGCTCGCCATTGCTGAGATTCTCATATCGGACTTGAACATGGTCCTCGCCTTGGTCGAGCGCGAACACGTCGCAGCGCAGCCGTACGTCCACGTTGTCGTATCGCTCAACACCGGTGCGCAGAACGGCTTCGAGTTCCGGCTGGTAGAATCGGTAAGCGTGATTCCAGCCGTCCGGTCCAATGCCGCCGCGCGCGATCAGCACGAGCAGCTTGCCTTCTGTATTCACATGTCGAATGTTGCGGCTGAGGCCAAGCTTTGGCAGCAGCGTTTCCGCGAGCCCTATGGTCTGGAACAGCCGCATGCCCTCACCGTCGAGCGATATCGCCCGCGGCATGTGGTAGATCGACGGCTCGCGCTCGAGAACCGCAACCTTCAGCCCGCTCATGCCAAGCAGATTGGCAAGCGTCGCGCCGGCCGGCCCGTAGCCGACGATCGCAACGTCATAATCGGGCCCGGACATGAACGACGCGCCGCCCCTACCGGCCGCGCGCAATCTTCTCTGCCACCTCAGCCTGGTATTCGGCGATCGGCCTGAAGCCCTTGGCGGTGCGACAGAACGCATCTGACTTTGCGCGAATCTCGTCCGCCGGCATCGACAAGTCGAGATCTTCAAGGCATGGCTGCTCGATATACCATTGCGTGTCGCAGAAAATTTCGATGCGGTTGCCTTCGGGGTCTCGGAAATAGAACGACCATGCATTGCCATGGTCCATTCCGCGCATGTCGGTTACGTCCGGCTCGTCCTTCACCTTGCGCCACACCGCCTGCAGGTCCTCGACCGAAGCGACCCGGAACGACATCTGGTTGATGTGGTTGAAAGCAAGGTCCTTCGGACGGCCCGCGACCAGGATGACTTGGTGATGGTCTTTCGCATCCCAACTCGTGAACACGATGTCCAGGCCACGCACCTTGCCGCGATCGGTTACCGTGAAGCCGAGCACCCGCGTGTAAAAATCCTCCATCTTCGGCACATCATGAACGTAGATGCCGATGTGGCTCATGCTCAGCGGCACGCGGCGATCTTCTACGGTCGGGGCTGCGGCTGCCTGCGCCATGACGTTTCTCCCGTGTTGACTTTGGCGCGACGCTAGACCCGGATTTTTCAACCGGCCAGCAATCTTGACTTGGTGTCCGCACAGTGGACAATCGTCGGTCGGGAGGAAACAATGGCAAAAAATGCCACGAAAGCCCAAGCGCGACCTGCTGCAAATTCGGCAGCACGCAGCGGCAATGTACGTTCCCTGGAACGCGGTCTCGCGCTCCTGGTGGCGATGAACCGGCGCCCGCTCGCCTCCGTCTGCGAGCTCGCGCATGACACCGGTTTGCCGCGACCGACGGTTTATCGGCTTCTCGATACACTGGCGAAAGCAGGATTCGTCAGCCTCGATACCGCCACCGACCGCTATCGTCCGACGCACGGCGTACGCGCCCTGAGCGACGGTTTCGTCGACGACGAATGGGTCACGGAAATTGCAGCGCCAATGATGGCCGAGTTCACGCGCGAGCATGTCTGGCCGGTCAGCCTGTTCACCTTCGAAGCCGGCAAGATGCTGGTGCGCGACACCACGCACCGCCTGAGCGCGCTTTCGATCGATTACGGCATGGTAGGAAAGCGCATGAGCATGTTGCGCACCGCTGGCGGCCTGGTCTATCTCGCGTTCTGTCCGGACAACGAACGCAAGGTGATCCTCGACCTGCTGGCACAATCCGACGAGCCGGACGATCAACAGGCGCGCGAGGTCCACCTGCTCGACGGGCTGTTCAAGTCGATCCGTGCCGATGGCTATGCCACGCAGGACCGCGTGATCAATCCCAAGGCCGCGAGCATTTCGGTGCCAATCATTGTCGGCCGCAAAGTGCATGGCAGTATGTCGCTGATTTTCATCGCCTCGGCGCTGACCATGAGCGAGGTCGAGAAGAAGCTGCTGCCGCCGCTACAGACCATGACGATGAGGCTCGCCCGCGCGTTGCAGCCCGAAGGCTTCAGCCCGGCCAGACTTGTGGCAGCCAGAGCGAGATGATCGGGAAAAGCGTCAGCAGCGCCAGCAACACAATATCGGCAACGATGAAGGGCGTGACGCCGCGATAGATCGTCTGCAGCGAAATCTGCGGCGCGAGACCGTGCAGGATGAAGACGATGATCCCTATGGGCGGGATGATCATGCCCAGTTCGATGATGACGACGTTGATGATGCCCCACCAGATGACGACCATTTCCGGCGACACGCCGGGCATCATGGTCACGGCCAGTTTCTGCACCACCGGCAGCACCAGCGGCAGCGTGATGAGCATCGCGGAAATCTCATCAAACACGGCGCCCAGGATCAGATAGGCAACCAGCAATGCCGCGATGATCGCCATCGGCGGCATGTCGAGATGCGAGATCCAGCCGACGAACGCCTCCGGCACCCGGCCAAGATTGAGAAAATAAGTGAATATCAGCGCGCCCATGATCATGACGTAGATCATGCCGGTGGCGGCTGCGGATTCCCGTAACCCCTGAAACAGGGTCGCCCAATTGAGCCGGCCCCGCGCCAACGCGAACAGAAGAGATAGCACGGCGGCGACCGAAGCGGCTTCGGTCACGGTAAAGATGCCGCTATAGAGGCCGCCAAACACCGCAACCATCAGCAGGATAAAGGGGCCGGCAGCCTTGATCGCCGCCCAGCGCTCGCGCATCGGCATCCGCTCCCCGACCGGCGCGGACATCGGCCGGAAGCGCACGATGAGCGCAATCGCCAGAAGATTGACGGCGATGGCCACCAACGCAGGAATGATCGCCGCGCGGAACAGGTCCAGAATAAACGCCTTCGAGACGATACAATAGAGAATCATCACGATCGACGGCGGGATCAGCGACTTGAGCGTGCCACCGGCGGCGATGACACCGGTCGAGAATGCGGGCGAATATCCGCGCTTGATCATTTCTGGAAGAGCCGCACGGGCGAAGACCGCAGCGGTCGCGGTCGACGATCCGCATACGACGCCGAAAGCAGCGCTGCCGCCGATGGTCGCATACGCCAGTCCGCCGCGGCGATGTCCGAGGCAGGCGGCGGCGGCGTTGTAAATGTCGGTCGAGAAGCCAGCGACGCTGGCGAACGTTCCCATCAGCAGAAACAGCGGCACCGTCGCGAGATCCGCACTGGACAGGACACCGGTCGGCTCATTGACCAGCAGCGTCACCGCGGGGCCCCACCCCGCCTGCAACGCAAAGCCGACGACGCCGACGATAATCATCGCGAAGCCGATGGGCACTTGCAGCACCATCAGAACGAACAACGCGCCGAATCCCAGTGCGCCGATCTCGAGTGGTCCCATGGCGCTAGTGCCCCGTCCCATGTGGCGCAGGATCAGCGCCAGAGAGACGGCCGACGTCGAGCGCAACCACCACGCATTGCACCGCAGTCGCGATCCACAAAATTGTGCCGCAAGCGTACCAAAAGGGCGCGGCCGGAATTTTCAGCACATAGGTGCGCTCGCCGGTCAGCACGAGCTCGCCGGCATAGGTCCAGAACTGCCACGACATCAGCGCAAGCACGACGGCTACGATGACGTCAGCCAGCAGATCGAGATAGCGCCCGAGCGTGGGGCTGAGCGACGAAACCATCCGGAACGTGATGTGGCTGCGCTCCATCATCGAAATCGGGATGCAGCAGCTCACCGCAATCGCGATCGCCAGTCCACCGACGTCGACAACACCTGCGATCGGATAGTTAAACGCCCAGCGAAGCAGGCCGTTGGCAAGCGTGATGGATGCCAGCACCATCAGCGCGAAAAGCCCGAGCACCGACAGCGCACGCGTACCGATCAGCGCGACGCGCTCCAGCCGCGCCAAAGCTCCCGTGGTCTCCCCTTGCGACATCAGCCTGGCGTCCGTTCCCCAAACCCGCTTAGCCCAGGCTCAGACCTTAGAGCGGGCTGGCGACGGCGTCAGCCATCGCCAGCCCGCTATTTGCCATCACTTTCCCGGTCGCTCAGTTTCCCGCACGCGATGCGGCGAGCTCTTTGCGCATGGCCTCGAGAAGCGCCTTGTTGCGCGGGTCCTTGCCTTCCCAGGCGGTAACCACGGGCGAGAGCGTCTTGTCCCATTGCGCGGTCTGTTCGGGCGTCAATTCCGTGACCGTGCGTTTGGGGTCTTTCTTCCATTGCGCGATCAGCTCGTTATTGCGGTCTTCCGACATCTTACCGAACTGGCGCGACAGCACTTCGCCGCTGTTCTTTTCGATCGCTTCCTTCGCCTTCGGCGGGAGGCTGTCGAACTTTGCCTTGTTCATGAAAATGCCGAGCGTCACGGTGCCGACCTTGCCCAGGAAGTGGCCATTCGCCACCCGCGAAATGCCGAAATCGAAGATCGCGATCGGGTGTCCTGTCGTGCCGTCGATCACGCCGCGCGACATCGCTTCGACCACCTGGGTCACCGGCAGACCTTCCGGCACCGCACCGATGGTCTTGATGGTTTCCGTTGACATGGCGCCAACAGCTCGGATTTTTTTGCCTTTCAGATCCTCCGGTTTCTTGATCGGGACGTTGGTGTGGATCGTATAGGGAGACGTCGTGAACAAACCGATCATGTGATACTGCTCGTATCCGCGCAGCATGCCCTTCTTCAACAGCCGCCACGCCGCCACCGAACCCTCGGTCGAGTTCTGGATGATGTTCGGGAGTTCGAACACATCGTCGTCGAGGTAGACACCGGGCGTGTAAGACGGAATCACCCATACGATGTCGGCGACACCGTCCTGCAACATCTTGGTCTGCAGACCGGGATTGCGGCCAAGCGCTCCATTCGGAAACGTCTGAATTTCCAGCGTGCCGCCAGACTCCCTGCTTACCTTCTCCGCCCATGGCTTCATGATGACCTGATGGGTCATTTCCGAGTCAGGCGTGAACACTGCGAATTTGAGCTTCTCCTGCGCCTGAGCGCCCGAGGACATTCCCACCACCGCCGCGATTGCGGCCGCCAGCACGATCTTGCGCATCCGATTTCCCTCCCAGATTGATATTTTTATCGTCAGGCGTGAGCGCGTTCGCGTTCCCAGGTGATCGGAAATACGCCGTCGAGCACCAGCGGATCGCCGGCCTTGAGCTTGGTTTCCGGATCGCCATCGCATTTCATGACATTCGCACGCGGGTCCCAGCGCGCATCCTTGCCCGCATAGCGCACCGAAATGGCCGCCCGGCGGCTGGTCAGCGGATTGGCGCCGGCGCCATGAATGGTCAGCGGATGATGGCAGATGACATCGCCCGGCTGGCAGTCCCACGAGATGAAGCGATATTTCGGATCGCCCTTCAGCTCCGAGAAATTCGGGCACGGTTCAAGCGTTGCGTCGGTGAACTTGCTGTCCTTGTCCGGCGTCTGCGCCTGATAGAACTTGCCCCATTTGTGCGAGCCCGCAACATACTCGACGCCGCTGCCCTCGAGGGTGACGGGCGTCAACGCAACCCAAAGCGAAATGATGTCATTGCCGAGCGCCGGCCAGAATGGCAGGTCCTGGTGCCATTGCGTCACCTCGCGGGTGCCCGGCTCCTTGACGAAGGCCTGATCGTAGAACAGCGAGACCTTGTCGGCTTCCAGCAGGGTCGCTCCCAGTTCGGCCAGCGGAGAATGCAGCGCGAAGTCGCGGAAATCCGGATCCCTGCGCCACATAAACACGTTCATGTGGAAGCGGCCCGGATCACCGGCCTTGGTGGCTTCGCGGGCCCGCTTGCCCGGATCCGCCAGCAAGCGGTCGACCGCAGCATTCATGCGGGCGACCCATTCCTGGTCGAAGACTTCACGGATACAAATCGCGCCGTCTTCCTTGAAGCGCGCAATGTCTTCCCTGCTCACAGGGCGCAACGGGTGCCTGTTCATCGCGTATCCTCCTGACGGACTTTTTTTAGTCCATTGTCAGAAAGCTGCGCGCCGGCCCGAAGCGACGCAATCACTGTTCCGAGGATGTCCGTACTGCGGACAACAATAGGCGTTAGCCGCGAAATCGCTATCGCCGCGAAATCGCTATCGACGACGCGATGGCGCCTTTGTCTTGCAATCCATATCAGGCTATTCTGGCGGATCGAAATACCGCTCATTAGGCAGCGTGAGCTGCCTAATGACCTGAGTAAACAGCCGAGAGGCAGCTCCTCGCCTGACAGCAGCCAAATGCCGGACCGCCATTGCGCACGGGCCGGCTGTTACTGCCGTTCAATCTTCTTCTGATCGATCACCCGGTTCCACCGCTCGATTTCGCGCGCGACCTGATTTTTCATCTGTTCCGGCGTGGACCAGTTCGACACCCCGCCAAGCTGGGAAAGCCGCTCCTTGATCTCCGGCTCCGCAAGGATCTCCCTCAGCTCGGCATTGAGGCGGTTGACGATAGGCTGGGGCGTTCCAGGCGCCATGGCGAGACCCAGCCACGACATGGTCTCCACGCCCGGCAGTGTCTCTGCGACTGTCGGCACGTCGGGAAGCAAAGGGTATCGCTCCGGCGACGCAACTGCGAGCGCCCGGGCTTTTCCGCTGCGGACCAGCTCGATGGCCGTCGTGGCCGTATCGATCATCACGTCGACCCGTCCTCCGAGCAAATCCACCGACGCTTGAGCGGCGCCGCGATATGGAACCGGCACCATCGTGGTGTTGGCCTCGATGTTGATCCATTCGCCGAGCAGATGGTGAGCGCTGCCGGGTGCGTTGGACGCATAGGTGATCTTGCCGGGCGCCGCTTTGGCGCGGTCGATGAGATCGGACAACGAACGCAACGGCGATTCCGGGCTTGTAATGATCATCATGGGATAAGCTGTGACGGTGGAAACCATCGCAAAGCCGTTGACCGGGTCATAAGGCAGGCTCTTGCGCATGGCGCCGGTGCCGGTATGCGCGCCGGTCAACATCACCATCGCATATCCATCCGGTGCTGACCGGGCAATCGCGTCGCTCGCCAGGACACCCGCGCCTCCGACCGTATTCTCGACCACGACCGGCTGCCCGATGCGGCGCGAAAGCTTGTCTGCGATCATGCGGCCGACAAGATCCGGACTTCCGCCTGCGGGAAAACCCACGACCAGACGCAGCGGCCGATTCGGCCATTCCTGCGCGACCGCCTGCGCCGCAAGCGAGACCGTGACGGCCAATAACGCCAGCGCGGCAACAGCGCAGCTCCGAAGTCCCCGCGCGCTTGTTCGGTTCATGTTTTCCTCCTGCTTTTTTGTTATCGCCGCACCCTAGTCGTCCCATTTCGACATTCGCAACCCTGCTCAGGAGACAGTTTTTCGAGTGTCCGAAAATCAGCGATTCCGGAATTGATCCTGCCGCTAAGTCGGCGGAGCGTGGCTTTCGGGAGCCGGAAAGTCGGGCGGGACCCGATTGCGGAAGCACAATATCGCGGCTCGCCATCGGTTCGGCCGCAGCTCGCTCTGGTGAACAGCGATGCGGTTGTTGTATCACTGGCAACCGCACGCCGGTCCTGCCGAGACACCGAGACAATCCGCAACAACACGATCACGATCCGGGCCGCACACCCGACACAAGGTCGTCTGCAGCGCTGCATGCTAAATGACGTCACGATCCCGATCGTGAAAGACAGACGACAGAGTCAATGGCACAGGTCAAAAAGCCGGAACTTCGCAAGGCCATCGTCGCAAGCGCCTATCGGCTTTTTCGCGACCGGACTTACCTCCGGACCTCGGTCGCTGAAATTGCCCGGGACGCGGGCATCGTGCCTTCAAATGTCTACGTCTATTTCAACTCGAAGTTCGAGATTTTCTATGCAGCCTATGAGCCGTGGCTCAAGAAGCGTCTGGTCCGGCTGGAGCGTGAGCTCTCGACAATCAAAGATCCGAATCAAAAGCTGGCCCATATCATCGATGCGGTTTGGGTCCGGATGCCGACAGAAGATAACGGCTTCGCCAACAACCTGATGCAGGCCGTTTCCACGACCGACAAGGACGAGCCTTTTCGAAGCGACCTGCTCGCCCGGTCCGAGAAGACGCTGTCGCAACTGTTACAGACCGCGCTGCCAAAGGCCCGGATGGACGCCCAGGAATGCGACCGTCTGGCGCATATCCTGCTGATGGCGTTCGATGGCTTCATCGTCCGCAGCCATGTCGGCGGAACTCGGCCAGACATGCTTGAAATCGTTGCAACCATGGCGAAACTGGCGGCCGGTGGACAAGCGGCGGGACAGACGCCTGCAAGCGCGGCATCGCGCCGCGGCAAACCCGCCCGAGGTCGAAAGCCGAAATTGACGCAGGCCCATTAAAGAACGGTATTCTCTATTGACGCGACCGTCATCGCGCTAGAGAATTTGACAGGCACCGACGACCGCTTTTGACAGGCACCGACGACCGCTGGAGGCGGACATGATTGCGTCTGCGATTCGATCGACCGAGATCAACCCCGCCAAGCTCAGCTTCCTGTTCAAGAAGCAGTTCGAGATGTCGAAGGTTAAGCTGGGAGAGACCATAGCTCTGATCAGCGATCTTGCGACCCGCACCGAATATATCGAGGCGGCGTTTGCGGCCGCAGACGAACTCGGCGCGGATGTCTACGACATGCGGGTCAACTCGATCCCGTCATGGACCAAAGTCGGTGTGCCCACCATCGGCAAGTGCAAGGGCACATTAGCGGCGGTGAAGGCGGCCGATCTGATCGTGATCTTCCACGTTCCGCTGTTTACCAAGTGGCTGAAGGAAGTCATGGACGGCGGCACCCGCGTCCTGATGATCATCGATGCGCCCGATGAACTCGAGCAATTGATGTCGCCTCCCGGATTGAAGGAAGCGCTCAAATATGCCGAGCAGCGCTACCAGAAGACCCGCGAAGTCCGCGTCACCTCGGAAGCCGGCACCGACCTCACCTATTCATGCGGCGAATATCCGGTGATGACCCAGTGGGGCTATGCGGACGAGCCCGGCCATTTCGACCACTGGGGCGGCGGCCATATCCATACCTTTCCGAATGAAAGATCGGCGCGCGGAACGGTCGTGATCCAGCCTGGCGACATCATTATCCTGCCCTATTGCCGTTACGTGCAGGACGCGATCCAGCTCGACGTCAAGGACGGCTTCATAACGAAAATCGAAGGCGGCCTCGACGCCAAGCTGATGCGGGACTGGCTGGAGGACGGCAAAGCCGACGAGAACGATCGCGACCCCTATGCGCTTTCGCATCTCGGCTGGGGCTTGAATCCGCAGGCCCGCTGGTATTCGCTGGCGATGAATGGCGACGATCCGGAGCGTCATCGCGCCGGTGCACGGGTGTTCGCAGGCAATTTCCTGTTTTCGACCGGGCCGAATTCGCAAGGCGGCGGCAAACGCACGACGCGCGGACACTATGATGTACCGATGCGCGACTGCACCGTCATGCTGGACAACGAAACCATTATCGACAAGGGCCGCGTGGTCGATCCGAAAATGCGGGTGGCACGCGTCCAGGTAAGCTGAGGCAGGCGCGGGTCGTGAGAGCGACCCGCCGTCCGCAAGAAACAAGAAACAACTGCGCAGAACGAAACGGCGGTTGAACCGCCGTCACGGCCAGAGAGGCGTTGCGTGACGCTCGACCAGTATCCGCCGCAGGAGCCGTTCACGGCGATCGGCGCGCTTTATCATGACGAAGTGCTGCGACGCGGCGGATCGGTTCGCGGCGTCGAGTCCCGCTATGGCGCGGACCCCTATTGCTCGCTCACCGTCGTGCCGGCGCCAGAACCGAATGGTGACGTGCTAGTCGTCTTTCACGGCGGCGGCTGGACCAATGGCTACAAGGAATGGATGCTGTTCATGGCGCCGGCGCTGACCGCGCTCGGCATCACCTTCGTCAGCGCGGGATATAGGCTCGCGCCTCAACACGTCTTTCCGGTGCAACGCGACGACGCGTTCGACGCGATTGCGGCGGTCCATCGCGGCATCGCAGCGCACGGCGGCAAGGCTGACCGAATATTCGTCGGTGGCCATTCCGCCGGTGGCCATCTTGCCGCGCTCGCGGCCTTGTCCGTGGGCTGGACAGCCGAACGCGACGTGCCCGCAAACGTCATCCGCGGCGCGCTGCCGATCTCGGGGACTTACCTGTTCGGCGAAGAGTCCGGACTGGCCATGCGGCCGCGCTTTCTCGGGCCCGAAGCAAACGGCGCTGACCATGCCGCATCGCCGCTCCACCATGTCCGGCCGGACGCGCCGCCTTTCCTGGTCAGTTACGGATCGGACGACTTCCCGCATCTGCGCCGTCAGGCGCAGGACTTCATCGCCGCCCTGCGCGCGCAGGGCAACGATGTGACCGCGTGCGAGTTGCCCGGTTGCGATCATCTCGGCGCCAGCTATGCGAGCGGCGACCCCGCTTCCGGCTGGAACCGCAAGGCCGCGGCCTGGATGCGGGAGCACTGAGATGACCGCGCCCGCTGACAATCTCGCGCCGGACTCGGGCAATGCCATCACGGTCAAAGGATTGACCAAGGCGTTCGGCGCCACCCGAGCCCTCGATGCTGTCGACTTCACGCTCACCTTCGGTGAAACCCACGCACTCGTCGGCGAGAATGGCGCGGGGAAATCAACCCTCATTCGCATTCTGGGGGGCGTGCATCAGGCCGACAGCGGCACCATCGCGATCGCAGGCGAACCGCGCAGCTTTGCCAGTCCACATGACGCGATCCTTGCGGGAGTCGTCACCATCCCGCAGGAATTGCGGATGGTCCCTGCCCTGTCGATTGCCGAGAATATTGCGCTCGGGCGGCTGCCGATGCGCAAGCTGTTCGGAGTGCTGCCGGCCATCGATCGCCGCCGGATGCGCGAGGACGCGCGGCATTATCTCGATCAGCTCAATTTCACCGCGGATCTCGACCGTCCGGTCCATACACTCAGTTTTGCCGAACGCCAGCTGGTCGCCATCGCGAAAGCGCTGCGGCTGAAATGCCGCATCTTCATCCTCGACGAACCGACCGCCGCACTGGAGGACCGCGAAATCGAGCGACTGTTTGCGGTGATCGCGCGCATGAAGGAACAGGGCACCGCGATCATCTATATCTCGCATCGGCTCGACGAAATCGCGACCCTGGCCGACCGCTGCACCGTGCTTCGCGACGGCAAACTCGTCGGCACCAGATCGCGCGGCACGTTCACCACAGCCGACCTCGTTGAAGACATGACTGGCAAGATGGCGCACGAACTTGTCACCGAGCACGTCGCGCCGGGTCAGCCTCTGGTCGAGGAGCTCGACGACCGGGCCGACCGGATGACGGTGCGGGAGAAGGAAGCGGTCGGCCTCGCCGGTCTGCTCGGCAGCGGCAGCGACCGGATCGTCGGGCGGCTGTTCGGGCTTGGCGGCGAACGGCCACAGGTCCGGCTGTCCGGCGGAATCGTACGTCGCTTGACGCGCCCCGCCGATGCCATCGGCGCCGACATCGGTTTCGTGCCGGGCGAGCGCGCGCTCGGCCTCGTGATGAGCCTGTCGGTTCGTGACAATATCCTGCTGCCCTCACTGAACCGCGACAATCATCCGCTCTGGGTCAGCCGCAAGGGTGGCGACGCCGTCGTGCGCAAACTGATGGACCTGCTCGATATCCGGCCGCGCCGGCCGGAGTTGCGCGTCGGCTCTCTGTCGGGCGGCAATCAACAGAAGGTCATCATCGCCAAGTGGCTGGCGCGCCGGGTGACGACGCTGCTGCTCGACGAACCCACGCATGGAATCGATATCGCCGCGAAGATGCATGTCCACGCGCTGATCCGGCAATTCACCAAAGACGGCGGCGGGGTAATCGTCAGTTCGAGCGACCTCGCCGAACTGGCGCGCATCTGCGACACCGTGCTTTCGGTCAAGAACCGCCGCATCGTCGGTCGGATCGAACGGCGCGACGGATTGGACGAGGGACGCTTGCGGGCCTCGATCGGGGGAAAGCACTGATTATGAATCTGGGCGCCAACATCTCATCGCGTCTGCTTGGACAGATCCCGCTGCTCACGCTCGCCGGGCTGTGCGTGGTGACCACGCTGCTGACGGATCGTTTCCTGTCGCCGATCAATCTGAACAACATCCTCGTTCAGTCATCGATCATGGCCGTGATCGCGATGGGAATGACCTTCGTCATCATTGGCGGCGGCTTCGATCTGTCGGTGGGCTCAACGGCGGCATTGTCCGCCTGCACATCGGCCATGGTGATGCTGGAGGCGGGAATCGCAGCCGGGGTGGTGGCGGGCGTCGCGGTCGGCGCCGGCGTCGGATTGGTCAACGGCATCATCATCGCCTATTTGAAGGTCAATCCCTTCATCACGACGCTCGGCACCATGGTGCTGTTTCGCGGCGTCGTCTTCCTGATCACCGGCGGCGCGCCTGTGGAGGGCGATGACGGCCTGCCCTCGAGCTTCGTTGCCTTTGGCTCGACCCGGATTCTCGGCATTCATGCGCTGGTCTGGGTGCCGATCATCCTCTTGGTCGTGCTGTCATGGGTGATGCACGCGACGCCGTTCGGCCGGCAGATCTATGCCACGGGCGGCGGACGCGAGGCCGCCTTCCTGTCGGGAGTGCCGGTCAACCGCATCACCGCTTCGACCTATGTCATCTGCGGCGCTCTCGCTGGCGTTGCCGGGGTGATGCTCGCGGCACGCCTGCAGTCCGGGCAGCCGACCGCGGGCGAATTCTACGAGTTGACCGCAATCGCAGCGGTCGTACTCGGCGGCGCTGCCCTGCATGGCGGCGAAGGCACGCTCTACAAGAGCGTGATCGGCGTTTTCATCATGATCATTCTCGGCAACAGCCTCAACCTGCTGAATGTCGATTCCTATTGGCAGCGCGTCGCTATCGGCGCTGTCATTATCGTTGCTGCGGCAGCCGATAGCCTGCGATCGAAACGTTAACGGAGAGGGACAATGAAAAAGCTCAGTTTGCTGTTTGCGTCTGCACTTGCGGTAGTCGGGCTGGTCCTGGCTCCCGGGGATAATGTCCATGCCCAGGGCAAGACCACGATCGGCGTGGCCTTCCCGCAGGATGACAACCCCTTCTATATCGCCATGCTGCGTGGCGTTCGCGCACGTGCGCAGGAGCTTGGCTGGGAGGTGGTCGCGGTGTCGTCCAACGAAGACAAGCTCAAGCAGATCAACGGCGTTCAGGATCTTGTCGCCCGCGGCGTCAAGGGAATCCTGATCTCGCCGATCGATGCAACCGGCGTGAACGCGGCCTATGACGCAGCGGCCGCCGGCAAGGTGCCGATCGTCTCGGTCGCTCGCGGATCGACCTCGCCGAACCAGACGCTGCATGTCGCAATGGACGAGAAGCAGATCGGCCGCGATATCGCCGAATGGACGGCAAAGCAGGTCGGCGGCAAGGGCAAGGTCGCGATGCTGCTCGGCCCGTCGGGCGCTCCCACCTTCCGCAACCTCGCGGAAGGCTATACCGAAGTCATGAGCAAGTATCCGGATATCAGCATCGCCTTCCGCACCGACGGACCGCTTACGCGCGAACGGGGCCTGAAGAATGCGGAGGATGCACTGGTCGCGCATCCGGATCTCGTCGCGATCTACACCGCCAACGACGACGTGGCGCTCGGTGCGACCCAGGCTGTGCTCGCCGCCAATCGCAAAGGCAAGACCTTGGTCACCGGGATGAACGGCGTGCCGCCGGCGTTGCGCTCGCTGAAGGACGGCAATCTCGGCATGACCATCGAGCTCAATCCGGTGCTGTGGGGACGGATGGGAGTCGACGTGCTGTCGGAGTATCTGAAGGGCAGCAAGGTTGAACCGCGTGTCTTCATCCAGCACGTGATCATCGACAAGGATAACATCGACCAGAAGCTGCCGAAGAGCTGAACCACGAAAGGTGTGGCGGGCGATCGGCCCGTCACACCGTTCTATTGTCCAACAAGCGGCGAAGCCGCGGCCCCTGACTTTCTACGGAGATGACCCCATGGCGCATGCAGCCGCCGAAATTGGCGCCGGCACCCCTTACGCGCGCGAGGTGGAACAAGCGCAATTGCATCCGCTCTGGGACCGCTACAAGCGCATCACCCCGATGCAGCCGCGTCCGGCCGACACGCCCTATCACTGGAAATGGCCGGTCACGGAAGAATTCCTGCACCGTGCGGTGGCGGAAGTGCCGATTGAGGATATCGAGCGCCGTGCACTGATCATGTCGCATCCCTGCTTTGGCGACGAAACCGCCACCACCGGCACCCTGCTCGGTGCGTTTACGGTTCTCGATCCCGGCGAGCAGGCCCGGCCGCATCGGCACACCGGCGCTGCAATCCGGTTTGCGACCCAGGCCGACGGCGCCGCAACCATCGTCAACGGCCGCTGGTGCGACATGAAATCCGGCGACCTGATCCTGACGCCGCCGATGGCATGGCACGGTCATATCAATCCGAGCGAAAAGCGGATCATCTGGTTCGACGCAGCCAACATGCCGCTGCTGCGCGGGCTGAACGCGCACTTCTTCGAGCCCGGCGATCCCAAGAACGAGGATTTCTGGAAAGTGGATGAAGGCGACGAGCGCCGCTGGCGCGCCGCAGGGCTTGCGGTCGCAAACGCGCCGACCGGTCAGCCGAGCTCGCCGAAATACCGCTACCCCGGCGAAGTCACCCGCCAGGCACTGAACGAGATGTCATCAGGCCCGGATGGGTCGCGATTGCTGCGTTATATCAATCCCGAGACCGGCGGGGCCGTGATGTCGACGCTGGACTGTTATGCCATGCGGCTGAGCAAGAATGTTGAGACCCGCCCGAAGCGCGGTGCTTACTCCATGATCTGCCTCGTCGTATCGGGTCAGGGCCGTTCGCAGATCGGCGACAAGACCTTCGAATGGTCGCAGCACGATGTGTTCACGGTGCCGTCATGGTCCTGGGCAAGCCATCGCGCCATCTCCGGCGATGCCGATCTTTTCATCGTTTCCGACAAGGTCGTATTCGAGAAGCTCGACGTTCTGCGCGAGGAAGTTCAGTAACGCCGCATGGCCGACGACGCGCCCGGTAACACCGAGATCAGCGATCCTGCGAATGCGATTGGGGCGCCGCTGCGGCGCGTCGAAGATTTTCGCTTCCTCACCGGTGAAGGGCGTTATGTCAGCGACATCGACCTCCCCGAGGCGCTGCACGCGGTTTTCGTGCGTTCGTTTCACGCACACGCGAAGATCCGCTCCATCGACACCGCAGAGGCCCTCACACTTCTCGGTGTTGTCGCCGTCTTCACCGGCGAGAACATGCGCGCCGACAAAATCGGTCCGATGCGGGCGATGTGGTCCATCACCGCGCCGGATGGCACGCCGATGGCGGAGCCCGAGCGCTTTGCCCTGGCGCGCGACAAGGTGTGTCACGTCGGAGAGCCGGTCGCGATCGCGATCGCGGAGACGCTGACCGCCGCGCAGGATGCAGCGGAACGGATCGAAGTCGATTACGAAGTCCTGCCCGCGCAGCCCAGCGCTCCTGCCGCTTTTGCGGCAGGGGCAGCGGGCATTCACGGTGTCGCGCCCGACAATGTGTGCTTTCGCTGGGTGCGCGGCGATGCCGGGAAAGTTGCCGCGGCGTTCGAGATCGCGGCGCACGTGGTCCGGATCGACCTCGTCAATCAGCGCATCGGCGGCGCTGCCATCGAGCCGCGCGCAGTGATCGCCTTGCCGCCGCGCGGACAGGACAAGCTGACGCTGTATAGTTCGACGCAGGTGCCGCATCACATTCGTCGCCTGGTCACGGAGCAACTTGGGATCAGCGAAGCCCGCATGCGGGTCATCGCGCCGGATGTCGGCGGCGGCTTCGGTTACAAGGGCAAACTTTATCCGGAAGAGTCCGTTTTGTCGTGGGCGGCGATGAAACTCAAACGCCCAGTGCGCTGGAGTGCGACGCGTTCGGAAAGCTTCCTGTCGGACTATCAGGCCCGCGATCATACCACGCATGCCGAACTGGCGGTCGCCATGGACGGCGAATTCCTGGCCTTGCGGGTGCGCACGATCGCGAATGTCGGCGCGTATGTTTCGACCTTCGGTGCGGCAATCCCGAGCGCGATCTATTCGGCTCTGCTGGCGGGCGTTTACCGCACCCCCGCGATCAGCGTTGAATGTGTAGGAGTATTCAGCAACACGGTACCGACCGATGCCTATCGCGGCGCCGGGCGGCCGGAGGCCTGCTACGTACTGGAATGCCTCGCGGACCGCGCCGCTGCCGAACTCAAGCTCGATCGCGCGACGATCCGACGTCGCAACCTGATCCCGACCGAGGCGATGCCCTATCAGACCCCGATCGGGCCGAGCTATGACAGCGGTGATTTCCCGCGTCTGTTCGACCGCGCGCTGGCGGCCGCGAATTACGACAGCTTCGACGACAGGCGACGCGAGGCCGAACGTCGCGGGCGGCTACGCGGAATTGGTATCGCCTGTTTTGTGGAATCGTCAGGCGTCGCGCCGTCGCGCTTCGCAGGGATGCTGGGCGCCCGCGCCGGCTTTTACGAATCCGCCTCCGTCACGATGGAGCCGGACGGATCGGTTTACGCCCGGCTCGGAACCCATAGCCATGGCCAGGGCCACGAGACCAGCATGGCGCAAATTCTCTCCGCGCGTCTTGGCGTGCCGATGGACAAGATCGCGATCGTCGAGGGCGACACCGACCTCGTGCCCTACGGGACCGGAACATTCGGTTCGCGCAGCATTTCCGTCGGCGGCTCGGCGCTGACACTTGCCGCTGGCAAGGTAATCCGGAAGGGTCAACTGATCGCGGCGCATCTGCTGGAAGCGGACGAAGCCGATGTGATCTTCGAGCACGGCCGCTACAGCGTGAACGGCACCAACCATTCGGTCTCGATCAACGAGGTCGCGCACGCCGCCTATGTTCCGCACCATTACCCGCTCGAAACGCTTGAGCCCGGCCTCCAGGACATCGCGGTCTATGATCCGAAGGCATTCGCGTTCAGCAACGGCGTCCATGTCTGCGAAATCGAGGTCGATCCGGAGACTGGAAAGGTCTGGTTGACCCGCTACGCTGCAGTGGACGATATCGGCACCGTCATCAATCCGATGATCGCAACCGGACAGGTGCATGGCGGCGTGGCCCAGGGCTTCGGTCAAGCCATACTCGAGCACGTGGCCTATGATGCGGAGTCGGCGCAGGCATTGACCGGTTCGTTCATGGATTATGCCGTTCCCCGCGCCAGCGATTTGCCTTTTTTCGTGTCCGAATTCGATCAAAGCCAGCCGTGTACGCACAATCCACTCGGAGCCAAGGGCTGCGGCGAAGCCGGGACAATTGCCGCGCCCGCAGCGATCACAGGTGCCGTTCTTGATGCGCTGAGTTCGCGCGGCGTCACCGCCATCAATATGCCGATCACACCATTTCGGGTCTGGGAGGCGATACAATCCGTCTCGCGGAGATCACCTGGCGGGCGACCGTCGTGAGGTAATCACTGCTCCGGTGGCAAGCCCCTGCGCCGGCACCATCGAACCTCACCCTTGTCCATCCGGCATAGGGTAACTCGAGCGACCAACGCGGCTGAACGCTTTCAACGTCCGCTTGCAACATGCCTGATCGCGGCAAGGTGCCGGTCGTATTCCAGCACGCTCAGCAGCAGCACCTGGGCGGCCTTGCCGCATTGCTCAAGCGAAGAAAATTCCGACTCGTTGTGGCTGATACCGTCCTTGCACGGCGCGAAGATCATCGCCGAGGGCGCGACGCGCGAGACATAGACTGCATCGTGACCGGCGCCCGACACGATATCGCGGGAGGTGAATGGCGTGCGCGTGACGGCGCTGCGGATCGCATCGAGGCAAATCGCATCGAACGCGACCGGCGGCTGCTCCCAGATGCGCGTCAGCGTGCCGGTGAGGTCGAGCTCGCGGATCGTTGCCTCCCAGGCCGCCCGAATCTCGGCCTCCATTTCCTCCAGCACCGGCGTTTCCGGATGACGCAGGTCGATGGTGAAAAAGGTTTCGCCCGGCACCACATTGCGTGAATTCGGCTTCACCTCGATCGAGCCTACGGTTGCGACTGCGTGCGGCGGGTGGCGCTTGGCGATCCGGTCGACCGCATCGATCATGCGCGCGGTGCCGACCAGCGCGTTCCTGCGCATGGTCATCGGCGTCGCGCCAGTATGCGCGTCCTGCCCGATCAATGTCGCATCGAACCAGCGCACGCCCTGCGCGCCGATCACCACGCCGATATCGCAGTTCTCGCGCTCGAGGATCGGGCCCTGCTCGATATGCAATTCGAAATAGGCCGAGAGCGGATGGTCGCCGCAGCGCTCGGGCCCGCGATAACCGATGCTCTCCAGCGCCTCACCGAAGGTCATGCCGCCGCGATCTTTCTGCGCGACGGCGTAGGAGCGCTCGAACATCCCGCCGAAAACGCCCGACGCGATCAGCGCGGGCGCAAAGCGCGAGCCTTCCTCGTTGGTAAAATTGATCACCTCGATCGGCGCGTAGGTCTCGTAGCCGGCATCGCGCAGCGTGCGCAGCACTTCGAGGGCAGACAGCACGCCGAGCACGCCGTCGAACTTTCCGCCGGTCGGCTGGGTGTCGAGATGGCTCCCCATGGCAATTGGCGGAATGTCGGTGCGACTCCCCTCCATCCGCGCGAACATGTTGCCCATGTCGTCCACGGTCACGCGACAACCGAGTTCCTCCGCGCGCGCCTTGAACCAGTCGCGGACCGTGCGGTCCGCCTCCGACAAGGTGAGGCGGCAGATGCCGCCTTTAGCCGTCGCGCCGAAGGCCGCGGTTTCCATGATATCGGCCCACAGGCGGCCGGGATCGATGGCGAGATTGCCGAGATTGTGCGGCTGTTCGTTTGGATCGTTCATGAGGCAGGATGGCCGGGCATCAATTCGCTGTGCTGCGCGAGTACAGGCCAACCCGAACACGGTCTCACGCGCTGTGCAAGGGATCGGGACGGTGGTAAGCGAGCGCGCTCATCCGGCAGCGGATGACGGGCAGGCGTTTATGCCGCACCGGGAGCGGCGGCAGAGACTGGCCTGTTGTCACCGTTTGCTCTCAGGGCCCGAGGCCGGCGCGCCGAAATTGATCAGGCCATTACGCGATCCGGCTTGTTGTCCGTGGCGCTTTCTCTACACTCTGCTCAAGCAATAGGCATGCGCTGCTCAGGCCTGCGCCCGAAGTCAACGCTTGTCCGTGCCGGAGCGCGATTTCGCAACTGGCACATTCCTTGATGCTTCGACTTGTTAGCCTTCCAAACGATTGCGTTGCAGGGGAGCCACAATGTTGAAACCACAGTCAGTCCTGAAGATCGGCCCAGCCTTCGTACTAGCCGGCGCGTTGGCCGTATTCGCCACTGCCGCCTCCGCCCAGTCCACGGTACGGATCGGGATGACTGCCGCGGATATCCCGCGCACCCTCGGTCAGCCGGACCAGGGCTTCGAAGGCAACCGCTTCACCGGCAATACGATGTATGAGGGTCTCACGCTGTGGGATCTTTCATCAGCCGAAAAGCCGAGCGTCATCATTCCCGGTCTCGCGACCGAATGGGCGGTATCGCCCACCGACAACACCAAATGGATCTTCAAGCTGCGGCCCGGCGTGAAATTCCACGACGGCTCGGACTTCAATGCCGACGCCGTGGTCTGGAATGTCGACAAGGTTCTGAATCAGGGCGCGCCGCATTTCGACGCCAGCCAGGTCGGCGTGACGGCGTCGCGCATGCCGACGCTGCGCAGTGCGCGCAAGATCGACGACATGACGGTGGAACTGACGACCTCGGCGCCGGAATCGCTCCTGCCGATCAATCTGACCAACCTGTTCATGGCGTCACCCGCGCACTGGCAGAAGCTCTATGACGCGGCCAGCGCAACCGATCCGAAGGAAAAGGCCAAGCAGGCCTGGGACGCGTTCTCGCGCAACGCGTCGGGCACCGGGCCGTGGAAGATGGATCGGTTCGTGCCGCGTGAGCGGCTTGAGCTTGTGAAGAACGACGCCTACTGGAATCCGGCGCGCAGGCCGAAGGTGGACAGGCTCGTCCTGCTGCCGATGCCGGAAGCCAATGCCCGCACCGCCGCCCTGCTCTCGGGGCAGGTCGACTGGATCGAAAATCCATCGCCCGACGCGCTCCCGCAGATCAAGCAGCGCGGCTTTGTCATCCATGCGAATGAGCAGCCGCATGTCTGGCCGTGGCAGTTCAGCCGGATCGAGGGCTCGCCCTGGAACGACATCCGCGTCCGCAAGGCCGCCAATCTCTGCATCGATCGCAACGCGATGAAGGACGGACTGCTCGGCGGACTGATGGCGCCGGCCAGCGGCACCTTCGAGCCGGGTCATCCGTGGCGTGGCAACCCGAAATTCCAGATCAAGTACGATCCGGAACAGGCCCGCAAGCTGATGACCGAAGCCGGCTTCTCGAAGTCCAAGCGGCTGAAGGTGAAGACGCAGACCTCTGCCTCCGGCTCCGGCCAGATGCTACCTTTGCCGATGAACGAGTTCATCCAGCAGAGCCTCGCGGAGTGCTTCTTCGATGTCGAGCTCGATGTCATCGAATGGAACACGCTGTTCACCAACTGGCGCAAGGGTGCGAAGGACGAATCCGCACGCGGCTCTCACGCCACCAACGTGACCTATGCGGCGATGGATCCGTTCTTCGCCATGATCCGGTTCCTCGATTCGAAGATGGCGCCGCCAGTCTCCAACAACTGGGGCTTCAACAACGATCCGGAATACGACAAGCTGGTCGCGGCCGTGCGCGTCGCCTTCGATCCGGCCGAGCGCGACAAGGCGCTGGCCGCGCTGCATGAACGCTCGGTCGACGAAGCGGCGTTCCTGTTCGTCGCGCATGACGTCGGCCCGCGTGCCATGAGCCCGAAGATCAAGGGCTTCGTGCAGCCCAAGAGCTGGTTCGTCGACTTCTCGACCATGACGATGAACTGATGCGAATAAGGGCAGCGCCGCGCGATGTGCGGCGCTGCCTTTCTGCTCATTGTCTGGTTCGGTGACCGGGCTCCTGCAGGAGCGCATTCAATTCCGGCGTCAGCCCGACCGCCGGCAGCGGTTCGGTCAGACGGTCAGGGAATGCGGACCGGTCGGGCGATGAAGCGGCGTCTTCCGCGGCTTTGATCGCTGCGGCAAGTCCATCGATTACCGGAAAGTCGAGCATCGCGGCGACGCGCGGCGCGATCGGTGCGAGCCCTGCCCCGCCCAGGACGACTACGTCGGCGTGAAACTGCGTCACCGCGGCGCGACAACCGTCCGCCAGCATTGCGATACTGCCGTCCGGATTGGCGGCGATATCCGCACCTGTGGGCGCGACCGCGTAAACTCCAGCGAGTTGAGAAGATAGTCCGAGCGTGCCGATATACTCGGTCAGCATGGGAATCCAGCGTTCGCCGCCGGTCACGACGGCAAAACGGCGTCCTCCTTCTGCCGCTGACCGACAGCCTGCCTCTGCCATCCCGACCACCGGCACCGATGCGACCTCCCGCAAGGCACCGAGGCCGGGATCGCCGAAACAGGCGAGCACCACTGCGTCCGCGCCATGCCCGAATGCCGCATAGGCGTCGAGTGCGGCATGGCTCGCGATCGCATAGGCCGCGCGCGTGCCGATATAAAGCGGCCCGAAACGGCCGGTTGCACCGATCAATTCGGTTTCAGGGGATGCAAGCGGCCGTGCGGCGGCCACCACAAGATCGGTGATGGACTGGCTGGCATTCGCATTGAGAAGCAACAGCCGCATCGCGCTCTCCGTTTCGCTTGGCACAAGCCTTGCTCTTTCAGTGGAACGAAGCGGCGACGGCCGCAAGTGCTAACCGTGGAGGACGGGCTATGATCGAGTTCCGCGTCATCGCGCTCGGGGCTGCACTGCTATTCGCCGGCGCCGAACAGCACGCGTCCGCGCAAGGCGTTCTGCGCATCGGCATGACCGCTTCCGATATTCCACTCACCACCGGCCAGACCGACCAAGGTGGCGAGGGCCAGCGGTTCATGGGCTACACGGTCTATGACGCGCTCATCAACTGGGATCTCTCGTCCGCCGACAAGCCGTCCGAACTGTCGCCGGGCCTCGCCACGAAATGGAGTGTCGACGACAGCGACAAGAGCAAGTGGGTTTTCACTTTGCGCGAAGGGGTGAAATTCCATGACGGATCGGAATTCACCGCCGATGCGGTGGTGTGGAATCTCGACAAGCTCCTGAAAAACGACAGCCCGCAATTCGATCCCCGTCAGTCGGGACAGGGTCGCTCGCGCATACCGTCGGTCGCCGGCTACAGGACCATCGACAAATACAAGGTCGAGATCACCACCAAGTCGCCCGACGCGACGCTGCCCTATCAGATCGCATGGATCATGATGTCGTCGCCGGCCCAGTGGGAGAAAGTCGGCAAGAGCTGGGACGCATTCGCGAAGACACCGTCCGGCACCGGACCCTGGAAGCTGGCGGCCTTCGTTCCACGCGAGCGTGCCGAACTCGTGCCGAATCCGGAATACTGGGATGAGGCGCGCCGGCCGAAACTCGATCGCTTGGTGCTGCTACCATTGCCGGAAGCAAACACCCGCGTCGCGGCGCTGCGATCGGGGCAGGTCGACTGGATCGAAGCGCCATCGCCCGATGCCATCCCCTCCCTGAAGAAAGCGGGCTTCGAGATCGTCGCCAATGCCTATCCGCATAACTGGACCTGGCATTTTTCGCGTATCGAGGGCTCGCCCTGGAACGATATCCGGGTCCGCAAGGCGGCGAATCTCGCGGTCGATCGCGAAGGCATGAAGGAATTGCTCAGCGGCCTGATGATTCCGGCCGAAGGCTTCTTTCCGCCCGGTCATCAGTGGTTCGGCAAGCCGTCATTTGTTCTGAAGCGCGATCTTACTGAGGCGAAGAAGCTGCTCGCCGAGGCCGGATACGGACCCGGCAAGCCGCTCAAGACCAAGATCCTGATCTCGACATCGGGCTCAGGCCAGATGCAGCCGCTCACGATGAACGAGTTTGTGCAGCAGAATCTGGCCGAGGCCGGGATCCAGGTCGCGTTCGAAGTCGTCGAATGGAACGTGCTGATCAATATCTGGCGTGCGGGTGCGAAGGATGCCTCGACGCGTGGCGGCACCGCGATGAACTACACCTACTTCATCCAGGATCCGTTCACCGGTTTCATCCGCCATCTGCAATGCAACCTCGCACCCCCCGGGGGGACCAACTGGGGTTATTACTGCGATCCGGACATGGACAAGATGTTCGACGCGATCCGCACCACCTTCGACCCCGCGGAGCAGACCAAGGTGCTGCAGAAGGTGCACGAGAAATTCGTAGACGATGCGCTGTTTCTCATGGTGACACACGACGTTAACCCGCGCGCGATGAGCGCCAAGGTCAAGGGCTTCGTGCAGGCTAAGAACTGGTTTCAGAATTTCTCGTCGATCACAATGGCGCGCTGAGACGCGCCATCCTTGCCCTGTGACGAGCTGCGGCGGCCATTGACTGGGGGGCAATAAGATGCCGACATACGCGCGTCAGTCTGGAATTAAGCCAGTTCGGAAGTGAGAAATCGATGCTGGTCTATATCGTCAAGCGCATCGTGCTCGCCATCCCGGTCGTCATCGCGGTGGCGCTGGTCTGTTTCCTGCTCGTGCATATTGCGCCCGGCGATCCGCTGGTATCGGTACTGCCACCCGATGCCTCGCAGGAGCTGGCCGAACAGATGCGCAAGGCATACGGCTTCGATCGGCCGTTGCCGGTGCAATTCGGCATCTGGATCTGGAACGCGCTGCACGGCGATCTAGGGACTTCGATCGCCTCGGGGCGTTCCGTAACCGAGGAGGTGATGCGCGCCGTCGTCAATACGCTCCGGCTTGCCGTGGTTGCGAGCGCGATCGGGTTCTTCTTCGGCCTGCTGTTCGGAATCCTGGCCGGCTATTTCCGGGATTCCTGGATCGACAAGATCGTCACCACGATCTCGATCGCGGGCGTATCCACGCCGCATTATTGGCTCGGCATGGTCCTGGTGATCGTGTTCTCGGTGATCCTCGGCTGGCTGCCGGCAGTCGGTGCAGGGCCGGGCGGCTGGGCGTGGGACTGGGATCATATCCAGTATCTGATCCTGCCGGCGGTGACGATGTCGGTGATCCCGATGGGCATCGTCAGCCGCACGGTGCGTGCGCTGGTCGGCGACCTGCTCTCGCAGGAATTCGTGCTGGCGCTGCGGTCGAAGGGCCTGGATGAAATCCGCGTCTTCCGCCACATCCTCAAGAATGCAGCGCCCACCGCGATCGCGGTGATGGGCTTGCAACTTGGTTACCTGCTCGGCGGTTCGATCCTGATCGAGACCGTGTTCTCCTGGCCCGGGACCGGCTTCCTGCTCAATTCGGCGATTTTCCAGCGCGATCTGCCGCTGCTTCAGGGCACGATCCTGGTGCTGGCGCTGTTCTTCGTGGTCCTCAATCTCCTCGTCGATGTGCTTCAGGCGGCGATCGACCCACGCATCAAGCGGGCATGAAGCCATGAGCGTGAAACCATGAGCGTAATGGCCGAGGACGTCGTCGAGCCCATTCCACCGACGCGCGCGCGCGGCTATTGGGGCGGCGTCACGCGGCGCCTCGTGCGCGACCCGGTCAGCGTCGGTTGCGCGCTTGTGATCCTGTTGATCGCGCTGGCCGCGATCTTCGCGCCCTGGCTCGGGCTCGCCGATCCCTATCAGGGCAGCATGATCCGCAGGCTCCGCCCGATCGGAACGCCCGGCTATCCGCTTGGAACCGACGAACTCGGTCGCGACATGCTTTCGCGCTTGATCTATGGCGGGCGGCTGACGCTGTTCATCGGCCTGTTCCCGGTGTTTCTTGCGTTCCTGATCGGCACGGCGCTTGGCGTCACAGCGGGATATGTCGGCGGCTTCGTGAATCAGATGATCATGCGCACGATCGACATTTTCTACGCCTTCCCGTCGGTGCTGCTGGCCATCGCCATTTCCGGCGCGCTCGGCGCCGGCATTTTCAACAGCGTGCTTTCGCTCACGATCGTGTTCATTCCGCCGATCGTTCGCGTCGCCGAAAGCGTGACGACAAGCGTTCGCAATCTCGACTTCGTCGATGCCGCGCGCGCGTCCGGCGCGAATGCGCTGACGATCATGCGGGTGCATGTGCTCGGCAATGTTTTGGGCCCGATCTTCGTCTACACCACCAGCCTGATCAGCGTGTGCATGATCCTCGCCGCCGGCCTCTCCTTCCTCGGGCTCGGGACCAGGCCACCCGAGCCGGAATGGGGACTGATGCTGAATACGCTGCGCACGGCAATCTACGTCAACCCTTGGGTGGCGGCGCTGCCGGGTGTGATGATCTTTACCGTGTCGATCTGCTTCAACCTTTTAAGCGACGGCTTGCGGAGTGCGATGGATGTCAGAAGCTGAAACGCTCGTCCCCGCGGCCGATGTCGGCGGTCCGGCCCAGCCGCTCCTTCAGGTGCAGAACCTCGTCAAGCATTTCAACGTCGGCGGTGGGCCGTTCGGCAGCAAAAGCGTGGTCCGCGCGGTCGACGACGTATCGATCTCCGTCGACAAGGGCGAGGTGGTGGGTCTTGTCGGCGAATCCGGCTGCGGCAAATCCACGACCGCCCGCCTGATTGTCGGGCTCATGCCCTATGACAAGGGCCGCATTCTCTTTGATGGCGAGGCCGTCGGTTCTGAGCTCTCGATGCGCGACCTGCGCCGCCGCGTCCAGATGGTGTTTCAGGACAGCTATGCCTCGCTCAATCCGCGACTCACGGTGGAGGACACCGTGGCGTTCGGACCGCGCGTGCATGGGCTTGCCGCGGACGCGGCACGCGCGCGTGCGCATGAGTTGCTGCGCAAGGTGGGGCTCGATCCGGCCGTGTTCGCCGGCCGTTATCCGCACGAATTGTCGGGCGGGCAGAAGCAGCGCGTCAATATTGCTCGCGCACTCGCGCTGTCGCCGCGGCTGGTCATCCTCGACGAGGCGGTCTCCGCGCTCGACAAGTCGGTGGAGGCGCAGGTCATCAACCTGCTGATCGATCTGAAGAACGAATTCGGCCTGACCTACATCTTCATCTCGCACGACCTCAATGTGATCCGCTTCATCAGCGACCGGATCGTGGTGATGTATCTCGGTGAGGTGGTGGAAAGCGGGCCGGTCGACGCCATGTGGAACCGGCCCTGTCATCCTTATACCGTGGCGCTGTTTGCGGCGATGCCCTCGCTCGACCCCGACAACCGGACGCAGAACCCGCCGATTGCCGGTGACCCGCCGAACCCGATCAATCCGCCATCCGGTTGCCGCTTCCACACGCGCTGCGCGTTCGCCGAGGATGTGTGCAGCGCCAAGGCGCCGCCGCTGTCGCCGGCGGGGCCCGACCGCCATGTCGCGGCCTGCCATATGGTCGATGCGCATTCCGGGCATTCGCTTGCCGGCAGCCGGGGAGAGAGTCATGGCTGATGTCACCGCCGAGCGCGTTGCGATGATGGCGAAGGCGGCGCGGATAACCCTGCCGGAAGGTTCGTCCGAGCGCATCGCCAAAGCGGTGACGCCAGTGGTCGCGCGCATGGCGCAGGATGATATTGCGATCGCACTCGAGGTGGAGCCTGCGACCTACACAATGATCGCGCGACGCGGCGCCAAAAGCGGAGCGAAGCCGTGAGCGATCCGGCCCTGCTCTCGCTTGCCAATGCGGCCGAGGCCATTCGGACGCGCAGATTGTCGTCGGTCGAGGCGACGGAGGCGCTGCTCAAGCGGATCGAGCAATGGCAGCCTTTGCTGAACGCCTTCGTGCGCATCAATGCCGACGCCGCCCTACAGGCAGCAAAGGATGCCGATGCGGTGCTAGCGGCATCCGGGCCGAAAGGTGCGCTGCACGGCGTGCCGCTGGCGCACAAGGATATGTATTACATCGCGGGCCAACCGGCCGGATGCGGATCCAAGGTCCGCGAGGGCTGGATCGCGCCCGCGACATCCACCGCCATTGCGCGGCTGGAGGACGCGGGCGCCATCCGTATCGGCGCGCTGCATATGGCGGAGTTTGCGTATGGACCGACCGGGCATAACGCGCATCTCGGGCCTGCGCGTAACCCCTACGATCCGTTGCACATTACCGGCGGCTCGTCGTCGGGCTCCGGTGCGGCGGTGGCGGCGCGGCTGACCTATGCCGCGCTCGGCTCCGATACCGGGGGCTCGATCCGCATGCCGGCGCACTGCTGCGGCGTCACCGGACTGAAGACCTCAACCGGACGCGTCAGCCGGGCCAACGCCATGCCGCTGTCGTTCACGCTCGATACCGTCGGCCCGCTGGCGCGCAGCGCAGAGGATTGTGCGCTGATTGCGGAGGCGATAGTCGGCCCAGACCCGCTCGATCCCGTGACCGACAAGTCGCCGCTCTGGGACAAGGCTGCCGCGCAACGAAACGTGAAGGGTCTCACCATCGGTGTGCCGTCCGCATTCTATGTCGATGGGCTGGAGCCCGATGTCGCCGCAGCGCTCGACGCAACGGTCACGCAATTCGAGAAACTCGGTGCGCGGATCGTCAAGGTCGATCTGCCGGACCAGACGGCAGTCGCGGCGGCAGCGCTGGTGGTGCTTGCGGTTGAAGCCACCGCGCTGCATGCGCCATGGCTGCGCACGCGGGCGGATGATTACACGCCGCAGGTGCGCAACCGGCTGGAAAACGGACTGGCCTATAGCGCGATCGAATATCTCGAAGCCCTGCGCTGGCGTGGCCCCGCGCTGCAGGCGCATCTCGACGCCATCGGCGATGTCGATGTGATCGTGGCGCCGGCCTCCCGCTCGGCCGCGCCGCGGATCGACGCGACCGATGTCGGCGGCGGCCCGAATGCGGAAGAACTGGTGGTCGCCGTCATGCGATTCATGCGCCCGGTCAATTATCTCGGGCTGCCGGTGCTGGTGGTGCCGGCCGGCCGCAGCGCCGCGGGATTGCCGATCGGATTGCAACTGATCGGGCGGCCGTTCGGCGACGAGACCTGTGTCGCGGCCGGCCGGGCGTTCCAGAAGGTCACCGATTTCCACCTGCGCGCACCGGAGCTGCCGCAATGACGACGCCCGCAAATCCGATCGTCGATATCTCCGGGCTGCACGTCCGCTTCAAGGGCGAACGCACGGTTCACGCGCTGAATGGGGTCGATATCAAGCTGGCGCAAGGCGAGGTGCTGGGGCTGCTGGGCGAATCCGGTTCGGGCAAGAGCGTCACGCTGCGTGCGCTGCTGCGCATGCTGCCGCCGAAACGGACCGACATGCGGGGCAGCATCAAAGTCGAAGGCCGGGACGTGATGGCGCTCGATCCCATGGAGCTGGAAAACCTGCGCGGCGGCATCGTGTCGATGATCTTCCAGGAGCCGATGTTGGCGCTCGATCCGGTCTATACGATCGGCGAGCAGATCGCGGAAGCCGTGGTCAAACACGACAAGGTCTCGTTCACGGCCGGGCGTGCACGCGCGCTCGAAATGCTGGAACGGGTGCGCATTCCCTCCGCTAAGCGGCGCCTCGATAATTACCCGCACGAAATGTCGGGCGGAATGCGGCAGCGCGCGATGATCGCGCTCGCCCTCTCCTGTCGGCCCAAGGTTCTGCTTGCCGACGAGCCGACCACGGCGCTCGATGCGACCGTGCAGATCCAGGTGCTGCTGCTGCTTCGCGAGTTGCAGCGCGAACTCGGCATGGCGGTGATCTTCGTAACCCACGACATCGGAGTCGCGGTCGAAATCAGCGATCGGATCTCGGTGATGTATGCCGGTCGCATCGTCGAGACGGGCTCGTTGCGCCAGGTCGTGAAGGAACCGGCCCATCCCTATACACGCGGGCTGCTGTCATCGACCATGCATGGTGCGCATCGCGGTCAACGGCTGGAGGCGATTCCTGGCTCGCCGCCGCGGCTCGATACGGTCCCTGCAGGATGCGCGTTTCAGCCGCGTTGTTCGTTTGCCGTGCCTGACTGCGTGCGCGGAAATATATCGCTGGAGCCGGTCGCGTCCGGGCACGCCGCGCGTTGTATCAATACAAGTGCGTTGGTACTTTGAGGTTCTGCAGGTCATTGCGCCGAGGATTAGATTTCTCCGGCTTCCTAAGAGCCGCCGACCAGGCAAAGGCTCGCCGCTTTTCGACAATCAATCACGGTTCGATTCAGCTCTCATAACGGGTGTTGCCGCGCCGCGCGGTATCGAGCGGCAACTCCATGAACACCGGCTGGTGGGCCCGCTGCGAGCAGGCCTGCCGCGGACACAGATGGCAATTGATCCCGATCTTGCTGAAGATCCGCTGATCGTTGAAGTTGAACGAGGCCGCATAACGTAGCCTGTTGGCGTGCTGCAATTCGCAGCCCAGGGCCACCGAGAGACGATGATCCTGCGTCTCGAGATTGACGGCGGGACGATCGGCGGTGCGGCTGATGGTAAAAAAGCGCTCGCCGTCCGGAAGCTCGACGAATTGCGGGAGAATGACTCCCGGGGTGCGAAACGCCATGTGGATGTTCCAGACCGGACACGAGCCGCCGTATTCAGCCAGATGGAATGATGTCGAGTTGAACCGCTTGGTGACATTGCCGGCCTTGTCGACACGCAAGAAGAAGAACGGCACGCCCTGCGCACCCGGCCGTTGCATCGTGGTCAGCCGGTGGCAGGCCTGCTCGAACGACACCGCGAACCGCGCTGAAATCCGGTCGATGTCGTAGGCGGTGCTTTCCGCAGTTTGCAGGAACGTTTCGTAGGGCATCAGGAATGCGGCCGCGAAATAATTCGCAAGCTCGACGTGACAGCGCGCGAGGCTGGTTTTGTTGGTGATTCCGCTCGCGGCGGTCAGACCATTGAGTTGGTCCTGGAGTTCCACAAGACATAGCACATGCGCGAGCTGGAACACCTGATTGCAATGATCGAGCGCTTCCGACAAATGTACGATACGCGCATCGCGATCATAGAGACGCAGCGCCTGAGTCATGTCCTCGGCCGTGCGCCGCCGCACCGCAATGCCATGCGCGTTGCCGAGCCGCGCCTTCAGCACCGCATAGATATCGTCGGTCTCGCAGGATTCCTCGCGCCGCAACGCTTCGGCCGCCAGTTCGAGCGCAGGGAAATGGTTTGAATTGTCGCGGAAGAAATCGTGGATGACGGTCTCCGCCGAGGACGCAAGCAAGCCTTCCGGGCCGGTCGCAGTCCCTTGCCGCATGATCCGTTCGAGCGTGGTGCGGTGAATTCCGTAGAGCGCGACAAACTGCTCGACCAGCCGCGGTGCATGGTCGATGGCCGCCCGCAATTCCTGCAGGTCCGGCACGTTGCCCGAGAACATCGGATCGCGAACCACGTTGCGTAAATGCGATAATAAATTGGAGCCTTCGTCGCGGATGATGTCGCGCCAGTCCACCTGATACGTGTCGGCGAGCGACATAAGAAGGCGCACCGACAGACTGCGCTGGTTGTTTTCGAGCAGATTGACGTAGCCCGCACTGACGCCGAGCGCCTTCGCCATTTCCGCCTGGGTCTGCTGGCGTTCACGTCGTAGCTGCCGCAATTGCGGGCCGACAAAGGTTTTTGCCATGCACCTGCTCGCGAAATTACAACATTACAGATAATGACATTCTGTTTGCAAACAGACAACACATAAACTCTGTTTTGAATGCTTTTTAGGGCGACTCGGGGTTACCTCGGGAAAACAACAACCCGACAGACCGCAAACCGACCCGGGAGGTCAGCATGGCATTCAAAATCCTCGTCTTGGGCGCGTCCTATGGGTCGTTGTTCGGCACCAAAAGTGCCATGGCGGGACATGACGTCACCCTGGTTTGCCGCTCCGAGACCGCGGACCTGATCAACCGGGCCGGCACCGTCGTCCGGATGAAGCTGAAAGACGAGCCCGCCGCGCGCGCCATTCGATCCGCCGACCTGGCCGGAACCGTTCGTGCCGCCACTCCCGACGCCGTCGACCCAGACAGCTTCGACCTTGCCGTGCTGGCGATGCAGGAGCCGCAATACGGCCATCACACCATCCGGCCGCTGATGGCCAAGCTCGCGGACGCGCGCATTCCGTGCCTGTCGCTGATGAACATGCCGCCCGCGCCCTATCTCAAGCGGCTCGCAGCGATCGATGCCGGCGCGCTCGACGACGCATATTCGAACATTCGGATCTGGGACCGGTTCGATCCCTCCGCGATGACGTTGTGCTCGCCGGATCCCCAGGCCGTCCGTCCGGCAGACGAGCCGGCCAATGTGCTTCAGGTCAATCTTGCGACGAATTTCAAGGCGGCCGAGTTCGGCCTGCCACAGCACAACGCCGTGTTGCATGCACTCGCGGACGATATCGAGCGGGTCCGGCTTGCCGGGATGGATGTGCCGGTAAAATTGCGCGTGTCGCCGTCGCTGTTCGTGCCGCTGGCCAAATGGCCGATGCTGATGACCGGCAATTACCGCTGCGTGACGCCGGGCCATCCTTCCGCCATTCGCGACGCGGTCTGGGCTGATCCGATCCTGTCGCGCGAAATCTATTCCTGCGTGGAATCTATCGTCCTTCGGATGGGCGCGGAGCGTGATGATCTCGTCTCGTTCGACAAATACGCCGCAGCTGCCGAGCAACTGGTCCGTCCATCCTCGGTCGCCCGTGCACTGGCCGAAGGCGCCGCAGCAGTCGAGCGTGTCGACAGGCTGATCCAGGCCGTCGGACGCCAGATCGGGATCACGCATCCCGCCATCGACCGGATCGTCAGCCTGGTCGATGCCAGCCTCGCGGGCAATCGCGCCCGCGCTGCCTGATTCAAGTTCTCACGCTTTTCTTCAAATCCAGACAGCCGGAGCACGCTCGTGGAGCCGCACCTCAAACTCGTTCCGTCTCCGAAGCCAGGCCCGTCCGGCTTCTTCTCCAATCCGGTGGAGACGATCGACCCCGCGGTGTCGCGCGCGATGGCGGCAGAACTCGAGCGTCAAAGCGAAGAGATCGAGCTGATTGCATCCGAGAATATCGTGAGCCGTGCGGTGCTCGACGCGGCCGGGTCGGTGCTGACGAACAAATATGCCGAGGGCTACCCGGGGCGCCGTTACTATGGCGGCTGCCAGCATGTCGATGTGGTTGAGTTGCTGGCGATCGAACGGGCATGCGAACTGTTTCGGTGCAGCTTTGCCAACGTGCAGCCGCATTCCGGCAGTCAGGCCAATCAGGCGGTTCTGCTCGCGGTCGCAAAACCGGGCGACACGATCCTCGGGATGCGGCTGGATTCCGGCGGGCATCTGACGCACGGCGCTGCACCCAATCTGTCCGGTAAATGGTTCAACGCTGTCGGCTACGGACTGCGCAAGTCCGATCAGCGCATCGACATCGATCAGGTCGAGGCGCTTGCGCTCGAGCACAAGCCCCGCGTCATCATCGCCGGCGGCTCCGCCTATCCCCGGCAGATCGATTTTGCCGCCTTCCGCCGGATCGCCGATGCGGTCGGTGCCTGTCTGATGGTGGACATGGCGCATATCGCCGGTCTGGTCGCGGCCGGCCTGCATCCGTCGCCGTTCCCGCACGCCCATATCGCCACCTCGACCACGCACAAGACGCTGCGCGGACCGCGCGGCGGCCTCGTTCTCACCAATGACGAGGATCTGGCGAAGAAGATCAATTCTGCGATGTTTCCCGGGCTGCAGGGCGGTCCGCTGATGCATGTGATCGCCGCCAAAGCCGTGGCGTTCGGCGAGGCGCTGACCCCGGCGTTCAACGATTACATCGGCGCGGTGGTCGCCAATGCCAATGCGCTGGCCGCGAGGCTTCAGCATCATGGCTTCGATATCGTTTCCGGCGGTACCGACACGCATCTCGCTTTGGTCGATCTGCGCGCCAAGGGGCTGAAAGGCAATCTGTCGGAGCAGGCGCTCGGCCGCGCCAACATCACCTGCAACAAGAACGGCGTGCCGTTCGACACCGAAAAGCCGACGGTGACGTCCGGCATTCGGGTCGGCACCCCGGCGGGTACCACGCGCGGGTTCGGCATCGCCGAGTTCCAGACCATCGGCGATCTGATCGCCGAGGTGCTGGACGGTCTTGCGAGGCATGGCCCTGAGGGCAACGGCGTGACTGAAACCGCGGTCAAGGCGCAGGCGAAAGCCCTGTGCCGCGCCTTCCCGATCTATCTCCGTCACTGAACCAAAAGCCGCATTCACAGGGAGCGACGCAATGCCAGGATTCAAGGGATTGGCCGTACCGGGGCCGACCAATATGCCGTTTCGCATCCGTCAGGCGATGGACGTCGCGCTCGAGGATCATCGCGCGCCGGATTTCCCGGCGTTCACACTGCCCCTGTTCGCGGACCTGAAGACGATCTTCCAGACCACCACAGGACAGGTTTTCATTTTCCCGGGCTCAGGCACTGGCGGCTGGGAATCGGCAATCGCAAACACGCTGTCGCCCGGCGACACGGTGCTCGCTTCGATCTTCGGCCAGTTCTCGCTGCTGTGGGTCGACCTGTGCCAGCGCTTCGGACTCAAGGTCGATGCGATCGATGTCGAGTGGGGCAAGGGCGTGCCGCTCGACCTGTATCGGGCCCACCTCGAAGCCGACAAGTCCCACAGAATCAAGGCCGTGCTGGTGACCCAGAACGAAACTGCGACTGGTGTGACGTCGAGCGTTGCCGGTGTGCGCCGCATTTTGGACGACCTCAAGCACCCTGCTCTGCTGTTCGTCGACGGTGTCAGTTCGATCGCCTCGATCGATTTCCGGATGGACGAATGGGGCGTCGACGTCGCAGTGGCCGGATCGCAGAAGGGCTTCATGCTGCCGACGGGCTTAGCGATCGTCTGCGTCAGCGAGAAGGCGCTTCAGGCCGGCAAGACCGCGAAATTGCCGCGTTGTTTCTTCGACTATCAGGACATGATCAAGGCCAATGCGCAGGGTTATTTCCCTTATACGCCGGCGGCCACGCTGCTGCGCGGATTGCGGGCCTCGCTCGACATGCTGAACGAGGAAGGGCTGCCGAATGTGTTCGCGCGCCACCATCGGCTGGCCGGTGCGGTTCGTGCGGCCGTCGATGCGTGGGGCTTGCGGATCTGCGCGCAGGGTCCGGAATGGTTTTCCGACACAGTCACGGCAGTGGTGGTGCCGGGCGGCGTCGACGCTAATGACGTGATCAAGACCGCCTATAATCGATACGATCTGTCGCTCGGCACCGGTCTCAACAAGGTCGCCGGCAAGGTGTTCCGGATCGGCCATCTCGGCTGGCTGAACGAGATCATGGTGCTGCAGGCGCTCGGCGGCGTGGAACTCGCGATGCGCGATGTCGGCATCAAGTTCGAGCCGGGCTCCGGCACCGGCGCCGCCGTCCGCCATCTGTCGCAATCGGGAGAGGCGATGCGGATCGCCGCCGAATGAGCAGTACCGCCTGAGACAACACGACGATAGCGCCCCGCATGCGGGGCGTTATTGTGTGGGCAGCGACCGCTCGATCAGGACCAACAGAATGCGCATCGTCTTTCTCGACCGGTCGACCATCGGACCAGCGGTCACGATGTCGAAACCGTCGTTCCCGCATGAATGGATCGAGCACGATCGCACGCGGCCCGATCAGGTGGTCGAGCGGCTGACCGGCGCCGATATCGCGGTCTGCAACAAGGTGCCGATCCGCCGCGATGCCATCATGCAATTGCCGGATCTGAAGATGATCTGCATTCCGGCGACCGGCTATGACGCCTTCGACATCGATGCCTGCAGGGAGCGCGGCATCGCCGTGTCCAACGTCCGCGGCTATGCCGTCAACACCGTACCCGAACACACCTTCGCACTCATTCTGGCGCTTCGCCGCGGGCTAATCGGCTTCCGCCAGGACGTGATCGACGGGCGCTGGCAGGAGGCGCAGCAATTCTGTTTCTTCACCCATCCGATCAACGATCTTGCCGGCTCAACCCTCGGCATCATCGGCGAAGGCGCGCTCGGCCAGGGCGTCGCCCGGCTCGGACAGGCCTTCGGCATGCGCACGCTGTTTGCGGCCCACAAGAATGTCGCGGGGCTTGGACCGCTCTACACGCCGTTCGACGAAGTGCTGGAGACGTCGGATGTCATCACGCTGCATTCGCCGCTGATGCCGGCGACCCGCAACATGATCGCCGCACCCGAATTCGCGAAGATGAAGCGGCGCCCGCTGCTGATCAACTGCGCGCGCGGCGGCCTCGTCAATGAAGCCGATCTGGTGGAGGCGCTCGACAAGGGGCAGATCGCCGGCATCGGTTTCGACTGCCTGACCTCGGAGCCGCCGAAAGCGGACAATCCACTGCTGAAGGTTCTCGATCGTCCGAATGTGATCGTGACGCCGCACACCGCATGGGCAAGCGACGAAGCCATGCAGACGCTATGGGATCAGGTGATCCGGCACATCGAAAATTTTCACGCCGGACGTCCGAGCAATCGTGTCGCCTAGAAAGTCGCTTCGTCGATCACGTGACCGCCCGGCCGGGCCACCGGCGGTACAGATCCAGCAGATGCGCGAGCAACGCTGCGCCCAGAAACGCCGCAACCACCGGCCATTGCGCTCCGGTCAATACCGCGCGCAATGCCAGCACGAGGCAAGCGCCCGCGAGCAGCATCGCAATCAAATCGGCAGCCGCTGGGCCACGACCGGTGAGCTTGCGGTAGACAAGCAGCAGCAGCGCCTCAACAAGCATCACGACAAGGATGACATCCGCCACCGATCCGCTGCGGAAAAACTCCTCCATGTCTCCGTCACACCCGGGCAAGCCCGGTCAAATGGGCAATGTTCTTGAAGAAGATGCGCATATGCGCCATCGGCTTCGCCCGCACCAGTTCCTTATTCATATAGGCGTCCCACGTGAGCTGCTGCACATCGCGGTCGCGGCAGATGCTGACGAAACGCTCACGCCGGTTGTCGTTGGCGTACCAGAAGCGCTGCATCATGCCGAGCACACGGAAGACCGAGCCATGCTGCTTCATGAAGCGCTTGCGCGCTGTCGCCAGTTCACGCGGATTGCCGGTGTCGAGAAAGCGGCCGACCGCTTCCGCACTCATCTCCCCACCGGCCATCGCGTAATAAATCCCCTCTCCCGACGCCGGCGCAACGATGCCCGCGGCGTCGCCAGCCAGTACGATGTCGCGGCCGTTGTCCCAGCGCGACAGCGGGCGCAGCGGGATCGGCGCCCCCTCGCGCCGAATGGTTTCAAGTCCGTCGAGGCCGGCGCATTCGCGCAACGCCCCCACGGCATTGCGGAGCGAAAAGCCTTTGTGCGCAGAGCCGGTGCCGATGCTAGCGGTGTCGCCGTGCGGGAAAATCCAGCTGTAGAAATCGGGCGAGAGTTCGCCGCGGTAATAGACGTCGCATCGCTTGCCGTCGAAGAACCGGCTGTCCTGTCGCGGCGACCGCACGATCTCATGATAGGCGAAGACATAAGGCACGGTTTCAAGATCGGGCATTGCCTCGCGCGCAACCGCAGACAAGGCGCCATCGGCCCCGATCACGGCGCGCGCCCGCACCGTCCCATCCTTCCCCTTGGTGCGATAATGCAGAAGCGCAGTACCGTCGGCATCGCGCTCGAACGCCTGGAAGGTTCCGGTTCTCCGGATCGCCCCATGACTTTCGGCGCGCTCACGCAGCCATTCGTCGAACACGTCGCGGTCCACCATCCCGACAAAGCCGCCGTCGATCGGCATATCGACATGACGATCCTTGGGCGAGACGATGCGCGCCGAGGTCACGCGTGCGACCAGCAACTCGTCCGGGATTTCGAAGTCGCGGATCAGACGCGGCGGAATCGCACCACCGCAGGGCTTGATGCGCCCGGCGCGGTCGAGCAACAGCACCGACCGGCCCTGTCGCGCCAGCACGCTGGCGGCGGTCGCACCACTCGGACCGCCACCGACAATGGCAACGTCGAAAGTCTCAAGCGGATGCATGGGCATTCCTCCCTGACATGGTCTTGATCGTTGCTCTGTCGGTTGCCGGTTGGCGGTTCAGCCGCAGCGCCAGAACAGCAGCCACCAGAAACAGAAGTCCCTCGATCGCGAATACGGTGCCGTAGGCCGCAGCTGGCGATCCGAGAATAAGGCGCGCAAGGTCGCTGGCCGCGGCACCGAGGAATCCTCCGAGACCGAACGCGAACGCCTGGGCCGCACCCCATAATCCCATGCGGACACCTTCACGGGCGGGCGCGCCCCTGCTGACCAGCGCCATCATCGAACCGATCGCCGCGACGGCATAAATCCCGTTGAAGAAGCCAAGCAGGAAGACCGAAGCACGAAGCGGCCACGACGGGCCGGTTGCCGCCGCGAGCACGAGGCCAAACAGGGCCAGCGCCGAGCAGACGCAACCAGTCACCGTCCACATCGGCAAGGAGCCCAGCCGCCTGCCGCCGATGGCACTGCCGGCGATCGCCACCAGCACCATGCCCGCGAGAACACCACTATTTTGTACGCCGGACAGCCGCGTCGACTCGCCCAGCGTGTAGGCGAACACGATTCCCGCGAACGGCTCGAGGATCAGGTCCTGCGCGCTGAATGCGAGCATGGAAACGAACACGAAAATCCCGAAGCGCCGCGATTGCGGTTCGGCCCAGACCTCCGCCAGCGCCTCCCGAAACGATGTGTTCCGCGCTCCAGACGGCGCAGGACGTGCGGGAGACGGGTTGCCTTCAATGCCCCAGACCGCGATCAGCGACAGCACGAAGGCCACAAGCGAGACGCCGCTCGCCACCGCCACCAGCCGCATCGGCGAGAACGGATCGAGCAGCGAACCGGCTGCCGCCGCTGTGACGATGAAGCCCGCAATCATCATGACCCAGACAATCGTTGCTGCCGCCGGACGCCGGCGCTCCTCGGTGCGCGTCGCGAGCAGGACCAGCAGCGTCGTCCCCGACGCGCCGACGCCGAAGCCGATGCAGAGAAAGCCGAACACGGCAAGCACGATCCCGGCAACCGGATGTGTTGCCATCAGCGCTGTCGCTATCGCGGCAATCGTGCCGCCAGCGCACAGCACCGCCATACCGCCCACGATCCACGGCGTCCGGCGTCCACCGGTATCGGACCCGAAGCCGAAGCGCGGCCGGAAGATCTGCAGCGCATAATGCAGCGCCACCAGCGCACCGGGCAGCATCGCCGGCAGCGCCATTTCGACAACCATTACCCGGTTCAGGGTCGAGGTGGTGAGCACGACAATCGCGCCAAGCGCGGTCTGAACAAGACCGAGCCGCACGATTCCGAACCAGTTGAGCGGCTGGATCGCGGTCATGCGCCACCTGCGACGAGGGAACCGACCGCGAATGCGCTGATCAGCATGCCGCTGACGTAAAGCGTGACGCCGGTCGCGTTGTACCAGGCCGCCTTGCCGCGCGGGTCACGAAGCAATCGAGGCATCAGCAGAATTTGCGCGATCAGAACGGCGGCCACGCTGGCCGCGTGCAGTGGTAGCCCCCAGAAGAAAAGCGTTGCCACCACCGCCACCTGCGGCAATGCCATGACGATGCAGGCCAGCCGCGCCGCGCGGTCGGGGCCAAGCTGCACCGGCAGCGAGGCGATCCCCATGCGCTTGTCGCCCTCGATCGACTTGAAATCGTTGAGCGTCATGATGCCGTGCGCGCCGACGCTATAGACCGCCGCAAGCAGAACGATCCGCCAATCCGGAAATGCGGCGGCCATCACCGCCGCACCGGTGAACCAGGGCAAACCTTCGTAGCATCCGGCGACCGCGGAATTTCCCCACCAGCCATTCTGCTTCAGCCGCAAGGGCGGTGCGCTATAAGCCCAGGCGAGCGCAAGCCCGACCACCGCTGCGGCAAATCCCCAGACGCCAAGCACGGACGCAACCAGAAGCGAGAGAATAGTCCACGCGATCGCTATATAAAGTCCCCAGGTGCCGGGCACGCGCCCGGACGGAATCGGGCGGTTCGGCTCGTTGATCGCATCGACATGACGATCGTACCAGTCATTCACCGCCTGGGAGGTGCCGCAGACCATGGGCCCGGCCAGAACGATGCCTGCAATCACATACGGCCAGCGGTCGCCGACGGACAGGCCGGACGAGACCACGCCGCACCCATAAGCCCACATCGGCGGAAACCAGGTGATCGGCTTCAGCAGTTCGAGGACCGCCGCAGGATCGGGGCGCGCCTGAGATGGTAATGATCTAATGCTCATCGTCGCTCTCGATGGCGCTGTCTGCGAGCCCGAACCGGCGAAGTTTCACGTAAAGACTTTGGCGGCTGAGGCCGAGCATCTCGGCGGCGGCGGCGCGATTGTCGCCGGTCAGTTCGAGCGCCGCTTCGATCGAGAGCCGCTCGATGACGTCGGTGGTGTCGCGTACAATGTCCTTGAGGGGCACACGCCCGATCAGGTCCTTCAGCTGCTCCGGCGACCGGGTGAGCGTGCGTTGCTCACTGGTGGTGGCGACCAGCCTGCGGCCGACATTACGGATTGCGAAGCCGAAGCTCATTTCCTTGTCATCGAGCTGTGAAATAGCCGACACCTCGACGTCGATCATTGCCCCGAGCTCGCCGCGCAGCACGGTCGAAAACAAATGAACCGAACCGTGCTGCCGCAGGTTCGCAATCACCACGCGCATATCCACGTCCGACCGGCCGAGCCATCGGTCAAGCTCCTCGCCGCGCGGCTGATCTTCGGTAATGAGCTGCGCCATCTGGAGGAATGCGGTGTTGACCGACTGAACACGTCCCTCGACATCGGTCAGCACGAAACCGTCCGGCGCATTGCGTGCAAATTTGGCCAGACGCGCGTTGGCGACAGATGGCTGCGGTAGCGCGCTCTGGATGTGGGATGGCGTGAAGCGCACAAGGTAGAAGGCGGACGCCGCCTGACGGAACAGGGACGTGGAGATCACGAAGTCCTGGTTCGTATCGGTCAGCCGGACGCGCAAGTCCTCAACACCATGCCCGGCTCGCACCGATGTCGATAAAGCGCGCAGCGCCTGATGGCCGTCAGCCGTCAGATTAGCCGGGAACCCGTTGCCGATCATGCGGCCGACGCAGTCACCGAACAGGCGGGTCGCGGCGGGATTGGCTTCGACCACCTTGTCGGTGGTGGCATCGACAACCAGAACGGGCTCCGCCGAAGTCTGAAACAGGATCCTGTAGCGGGTCTCAACATGCCGCAGGCGCGAGTAATCGCGCTCCATCGACATCTGCGCCTCAACCAGCCGCTGCTGCAGGCTGGCAAGCGTGCGCAAATCGCGCCCGACGGCGACGAAGCGGTCGCTGCCGATCTTGACGACTGAATAAAGGATCGGAAACTCGGCTCCGCTCGCGGTGCGATGATTGAGCTGGCGCCAGCGCGATGTCGTGGTGCCGGTGGCTTCATCGAGAAGCGCCCGCACCTTCGGGCGACTGTCCTCGATCAGCATGTCGGCCCATGAGCGGCCGATCCAGTTAGCCGCGTCGGGAAACTCGGATGACAGTTCCGCGCGCGGAAGTGCCCAATCCTGGATAATTCCCTGCGCGTTCAAGACAAGCGCAACATCCGCCGCCGTTGCAATAACGGTCGCGGCGGCTTCCGCGTCGAGATCGCCCAACGTCTCTTTCGGGGCCTGAAACAGCTTCACGGACGCCTCGGTTCTCTGCGACGCGAAAGCCCCCCACTCCATTTCCTCCCTGGTTCTGATGTCGTGTAGCAATGACTTCAGCCACGAGTTGTTGTGGGAAGTCCGACCAGGTTACGGGCCTGCGCAACTCCAAGTTTTGGATCGGTTGCAGGCAAATCTCCGCCGACAACCAGGATAAGTTCAGGGTGGCGTACGAAGGCCGGTCCGCAGACCAGAACCCTGAGCGCCTGATTGGGAGAATCGCGTCGCACCGCTCTGATATTCGCGGCGAGCACGTCGAGCCGCTTGTCGCCGCTCACCAGGAATTCCACAACGTCGAACCATTGCGTACGCACCAGCGCCGAGAATTCGGCGCTAGATGAATCCGGTTCGATCCAGGCATCCCAGCCGTCGCGGCGGAAGAACTCGCCGATCAGCGCGAGATCGAACATGATGAAGCTCAGTTCCTGCTTCTCGCCGGGTGCCGGCGCCAGCAGCGCGCGTAATCCACAGGAATGTTCGGCTCCGAGGCTGCGGAAGGCAGTGCTGAAGTCGCGCAGCAGTTGCTGCAGGCGCCACAGCGCCAGCGTTGCGGCCGCGAAATCGCATACATCCTCGTCCCACAGCCGGCGCAGATAGCGGGCGCAAGGCACCATCAGGTCAAGATAGATGGTTTCGAGCGAGCGCCCGCGCTCCCGCAGCATTTCGATATGAGAGGCGGCAGCTTCAGGATTCTGCGACAGCACGACATTGCAGAAGGCCTTCACCTCGTCGCTGACCCGCTCCTCCGCCGGCTGGCGCGGCAGGGCCTGAGCGGGATCGGCGCCATGGGCGCGGACCACGCGCGGAAGAATTTCGAATGCAACAACCCGCTGCAGGACAACCAGATCGGCTGCGCTTGCGCGCGCCGGCTGCGGAAAATCCAGGAGATTGCCGCCGGAACGGCCCGCGCCGAATTCCGAATTGTCCCGGTCGAAGCTGTGACCGGCTGCCTCTGGCGAAGTGGCTTGTCTCATGTCGACCATGGTTCAATCCCTCCTCGAATTGAAACCGGCCTGAAACGAAACGTCAAGTTTTCTTTACGTCTAACTTTGTTGACACTTCCGAATCGGCCGGATAACGTTTCCTCTCAATTGGCTGGCCTGTCGCCAGTCCGCGCAGGGGAAGCGCGATGCCCTCGGATCAAGTGATTGACCGTGATTTGGTGAAGAAAGCGGCAGAAAGCCGCCTCGTCTCGTTTCGCGATCCCCGGGAGCAATCGAATTCCTCACCGGACCGATTGTCAAGACAGCTTTACAAATCGTCCGGCGAATCTCGTGTCTCCCTTTACACGCCCGAGCAGCGCCGACGCCGCGATGAGTCAGTCTGGACAGTGATTCAGGGCGTGCTCGCGCCGGTCCAGTTCGCGGTGTTCCTGATCAGCCTCGGGCTGGTGCTGCGCTATCTCCTGACCGGCGAGGGTTTCGCCGCCGCGACGATCTCGGTCGTGATCAAGACGCTGTGCCTCTACACCATCATGATCACCGGCAGCATCTGGGAAAAGCGCGTCTTCGGACATTACCTGTTTGTCCCCGCCTTCTTCTGGGAAGACGTGTTCAGCATGCTCGTGCTGGCGCTGCACACGGCTTATCTCGCCGTCCTCGCGTTCGGCTGGCTCACACCGCGTCAGCAACTGTATCTCGCGCTTGCAGCTTACGCCGCCTACGTGATCAACGCGGCGCAGTTCCTGATCAAGCTGCGGATGGCGCGGCTTGAAAGCCGGAATAGCCAGCCGAACGAAACGTCGGAAATGATCGGGAGCGTGCCATGAACGCGCGCCCGCAGATACCCGATGTCGCCGGCTGCGGGTCCATGATCAGCTCCGGACCCGGCACGTTACCGGTGTTGCGCGAACGCGGCCAACGCGAGGTGTTCTGCGGTCTGACCGGCATTATCTGGCTGCACCGGAAAATCCAGGATGCATTCTTCCTGGTCGTCGGCTCACGCACCTGCGCGCATCTGATCCAGTCCGCCGCCGGCGTCATGATCTTTGCCGAACCGCGCTTCGCGACCGCCATCATCGACGAGCGCGATCTTGCCGGTCTGTCCGACGCCAATGACGAACTCGATCGCGTGGTCGCGCGCCTGCTGGAACGCCGGCCGGACATCAAAATGTTGTTCCTTGTCGGCTCCTGCCCGTCCGAAGTGATCAAGCTCGACCTCTCGCGCGCCGCCCAGCGTCTGTCGCGGCAGCATATGCCTGCCGTGCGGGTGCTGAATTATTCCGGCAGCGGTATCGAAACCACGTTCACGCAGGGCGAGGACGCCTGCCTCGCGGCTCTCGTTCCCCAGTTGCCCACCGCCGCCGACACAGATCCCGCGCTTCTCATCGTGGGGGCACTTTCCGACATCGTTGAAGACCAGTTCTCCCGGCTTTTCGCGTCGCTGGGGATCGCGCCTGTGCGCTTCCTCCCTCCCCGGCACGCATCGGAGCTGCCGCCGGTTGGACCCGGCACCCGCTTCCTGCTGGCGCAACCGTTTCTTGGCGAAACGGCGCGGATGCTTGAGGAACGCGGCGCAACCCGGCTGGCAGCTCCGTTTCCTCTGGGCGTCGAAGGCACGACATTCTGGCTGAAGGCCGCAGCGGACACTTTCAGCATTTCCGCTGCGCTGTTCGACCGCGTGACTGCGCCGCTGATCTTGCGCGCGCGCAACGCCGTCCAGCGGCAGGCCGCGATGCTCGGCGGCAAGCGCATTTTCTTCTTCCCCGACTCGCAGCTCGAAATTCCGCTCGCCCGCTTCCTTTCGCGCGAACTCGGCATGCGACTGACCGAAGTCGGCACCCCCTATCTGCATCGCCAGCATCTGGCGCAGGAGCTTGCGATGCTGCCGGCGGAAACCACACTAAGCGAAGGCCAGGATGTCGAACGCCAGCTCGACCGCTGTCGCGCCGCCAAGCCCGACCTGATCGTCTGCGGCCTGGGCCTCGCCAATCCGCTTGAGGCTGAAGGCTTCACCACCAAATGGTCGATCGAGCTGCTGTTCACACCGGTGCAGGGTTACGAACAGGCGGCCGATCTCGCCGAACTGTTTTCGCGCCCGCTCGTCCGCCGCAACCGGCTGGTGGCCTGACATGCAGCTCACGCTCTGGACATATGAAGGCCCCCCTCACGTCGGTGCGATGCGCATCGCCGCGGCAATGGACGGGCTGCATTATGTCCTGCACGCCCCACAGGGCGACACCTATGCCGACCTGCTCTTCACCATGATCGAGCGGCAGAGCAGGCGCCCGCCGGTCACCTACACGACCTTCCAGGCACGCGATCTTGGCGGCGACACCGCCGACCTGTTCAAGCGCGCTGCCGCCGATGCCTGCGAGCGTTTCAAGCCACAGGCCATGATCGTCGGCGCGTCTTGCACGGCGGAGCTGATCCAGGACGATCCAGGCGGCCTTGCGCATGCCCTCGCGCTACCGATCCCGGTGATCCCGCTCGAACTGCCCTCGTATCAGAAGAAGGAAAACTGGGGCGCGTCCGAGACATTTTACCAGATCGTGCGCGCACTCGCGGTCCCGCGTGCAGCGAACGAAGAGCGTCCGGCGGGACCGCCCCGCTGCAATATTCTCGGCGCAACGGCGCTCGGCTTCCGTCACCGCGACGACGTCACCGAGATCACCAGACTGCTGACCGATATCGGGGTCGCGGTGAATGTCTGCGCACCGCTTGGCGCGACGCCTGCGGATATCGCGCGTCTGGCCGATGCCGACTTCAATGTCGTGCTGTATCCCGAGATCGCCGGTCCGACCGCCCAATGGCTGCACAAAACCTTCAAGCAGCCGTTCACGAAGACAATTCCGCTCGGGGTTCACGCCACACGCGCTTTCATTGCGGAGGTTGGCGAACTCGCCGGGATCGACGTGACAGCAATTCTCAGCTCCGAGCGATCCCGACTGCCCTGGTATTCGCGCTCGGTCGATTCGACCTACCTGACCGGCAAGCGCGTCTTCATCTTCGGCGATGCGACGCATGTCATGGCCGCCGCACGCGTCGCTTCGAACGAACTGGCTTTCACCGTTGCCGGGATCGGCACCTATACGCGCGAGTTCGCACGCGAGGTCCGCGCACTCGCAGCCGAACTCGGCGTCGAAGCGCTCATAACCGACGACTATCTCGAGGTCGAAGCCCGCATAGCGCAACTCCAGCCTGAACTCGTGCTCGGCACGCAGATGGAGCGGCACATCGCCAAGCGCCTCGGCATTCCCTGCGCGGTGATCTCGGCGCCCGTCCATGTGCAGGACTTCCCGGCCCGCTACTCGCCGCAAATGGGTTTCGAGGGCGCCAACGTCATTTTCGATACCTGGGTCCATCCGCTGATGATGGGTCTGGAAGAACATCTGCTGGCGATGTTCCGCGACGATCACGAATTCCACGATGATGCGGGTGCATCCCATCTCGGACATCAGGCACCGCAAGGCACCGGCGCGCCAGTTGCGCCAGAGGTCGAAGTTCCTGGTGCGCCGATCCAATGGACGCCGGATGCCGAGAAAGAACTGAAGAAAATTCCCTTCTTCGTACGCGGCAAGGCCCGCCGCAACACGGAGAGCTTCGCGCAGACCAACGGGCTTGCACAGATCACACTCGAGACGCTCTATGATGCGAAAGCGCATTTCGGACGCTGAGACGACGCCAATTCGCGTCGTGATCGTAACGATGGACGGCCACTTGGCCGGCGCTGTCGAACGCGCGCACGACTCGCTACGCAAGGAACTGCCCGATCTCGATCTTGTGGTTCACTCCGCCGATGAATGGGGCGGCGACACTGAAGCGCTGGCACGTTGCCACGCCGATATCGCACGCGGCGATATCGTGATCGCGACCATGCTGTTCCTGGAAGATCACATCCGCGCCGTGTTGCCAGCGCTCGAAGCGCGCCGCAATACCTGCGATGCGATGGTCTGCTGTCTGTCCGCCGGCGAAGTGGTGCGGCTCACCCGCATCGGGCGCTTCGACATGTCCGGACAGGCCAATGGCGTCGTCGCCATGCTGAAGCGGCTGCGCGGCAATGGCAAAGCCACGCAGTCGAGCGGCGCCGGCCAGATGAAGATGCTGCGGAAATTGCCGAAGCTGCTGCGGTTCATCCCGGGCACAGCGCAGGACGTGCGCGCCTATTTCCTCACCCTGCAATATTGGCTGGCCGGTTCGGAAGAAAATCTGGCCAACATGGTCAGGCTCCTGATCCAGCGCTACGGTCAGGGATCGCGCAAGGCACTCGGTGCTCGTCTGCGCATCGGCGCGCCGCTGCATTATCCGGATGTCGGGCTGTATCATCCCAAGGTCAGGACACGGATCGTCGAGAAACTGAGCGAACTTCCGCGCAACCGCCGCGCCAACGGCACGGTCGGTGTCCTGGTGATGCGGTCTTATGTGCTGGCGGGAAATTCGGCGCACTACGACGGCGTGATAGCCGCGCTCGAAGCCAAGGGCCTCACTGTCATCCCTGCCTTCGCCAGCGGACTCGACGCGCGCCCCGCGATCGAACGCTATTTCCTGAAGGACGGCCGGCCGCAAATCGACGCATTGGTGTCACTGACCGGCTTCTCGCTGGTTGGCGGGCCTGCCTATAATGATGCAGCCGCGGCGGCCGACATCCTCGCGAAGCTCGACATACCCTATATTGCAGCGCACCCGGTCGAGTTCCAGACGCTGGAACAGTGGCAGGGCGATGCCCGCGGCCTGTCACCGGTCGAAGCCACCATGATGGTCGCGATCCCGGAACTCGACGGCGCCATCATGCCGATGACCTTCGGCGGCCGCTCGGAAGCCAGCCCCGACGGCCGCCGCGCCATGACCGCCCATAACGAACGCGCGGCGATGCTGGCGGCGCGGGTGGCCAAGCTGGTTGCGCTGCGCCGATCCGAGCGCGCGGAGCGCAAGCTTGCCGTCGTGCTGTTCAATTTCCCGCCGAATGCCGGCGCCACCGGAACAGCGGCCTACCTGTCGGTATTCGAATCGCTGCACAACACCCTGACCGCCCTGAAGGCCAGCGGCTACGAGGTCGACCTCCCCGCCGATGTCGACGCCTTGCGAAGCCGCATTCTCGACGGCAATGCGAAGCGCTTTGGCGCCGACGCCAATGTCGCGCACCGCATGTCCGCCGACGAACATGTTCGCAAGCAACGCTGGCTCTCCGAGATCGAAGCGCAATGGGGCCCGGCTCCCGGCCGCCTCCAGACCGACGGGCGCAATATCTTTGTCCTCGGTGCGCATTTCGGGAACGTTTTCGTCGGCGTACAGCCCGCCTTCGGCTACGAGGGCGACCCGATGCGGCTGCTGTTCGAGAAGAGCTTCGCGCCGACCCACGCCTTCTGCGCCTTCTACCGCTACCTGCGCGAGGATTTCGGTGCGGATGCGATCCTGCATTTCGGCACCCATGGCGCGCTCGAATTCATGCCGGGCAAGCAGGCTGGATTGTCCGCCGAGTGCTGGCCGGACAGGCTGATTTCCGACCTGCCGAATTTCTATCTCTATGCCTCGAACAATCCATCCGAAGGCGCGCTTGCCAAGCGCCGGACCGGCGCGACGTTGATCAGCTATCTGACGCCATCGGTGACGAAAGCGGGATTGTATCGCGGCCTGGTCGATCTCAAGACCTCGATCGATCGCTGGCGGACGATGGACCCGGATACTGACGCCGGACAGCGCACCACACTTGCGACCATGATTCAGGCGCAGGCCAGCGCGATCGAACTCGCTGCCAGCGAACCGGCCTGGGACGATGCAGAGTCCGAAGTCGCGCGACTGCACCGTGAGGTGCTGGAACTGGAATATACGCTGATCCCGCACGGCCTTCATATCGTCGGCCAGGTGCCGGCCGCCGCCGCACGGGCGGAAATGCTGGATGCCGCAGGCGTCACCGAACCGGAGCGCCGGGCCGCGCTCGATGCCCTGCTCGCAGCCGACAACGAAACCCCATCGATCGTGCGCGCGCTCGACGCACGCTACATCTCGCCGGCACCCGGCGGCGATCTCCTGCGCACGCCTGACATCCTGCCGACGGGGCGCAACCTGCACGGCTTCGATCCGTTCCGGATACCGAGCGCCTTTGCCGTTCGTGACGGTGCAAAACAGGCCGATACGCTTCTCGCCCGGCACAGAAAGGATGGCCATGCCCTCCCCGAGACCATCGCGATGGTGTTGTGGGGCACCGACAATCTGAAAACCGAAGGCGGGCCGATTGCACAAGTCCTGTGGCTGATGGGCGCCGAGCCGCGCCACGACAGTTATGGCCGCGTGGTGGGTGCGCAGCTCATTCCACTGGAGACGCTCGGCCGTCCGCGTATCGACGTCATGGTCACCTTGTCGGGAATTTTCCGCGACCTGCTGCCGCTGCAAACCAAGTTGATCGCGGAAGCGGCGCTGTTTGCTGCGCAGGCCGACGAACCGATCGAGATGAACTTCATTCGCAAGCATGCGCTGGCCTGCCAGGAAGCTCATGGATGCGACATCGCGCAGGCCGCCCTGCGGGTGTTCGGCAACGCCGACGGCGCCTACGGCGCGAACGTCAACCAGCTCGTCGATAGCGGCGGCTGGAACGACGAAGACGAGCTGGCCGAAGCATTCGTCCGGCGCAAGGGATTCGCCTACGGCGTCGATGGCCGCGCCTCCCGGCAGGAGGCCGTCCTTGCGCACGTGCTCAAGCACGTGGACGTCGCCTACCAAAATCTCGACTCCATCGAACTCGGCGTCACCACCGTCGATCACTATTTCGACACGCTCGGCGGCATCAGCCGCGCGGTGCGGCGCGCCCGCGGCAGCGCCGCGAATGTCTATATCGGCGACCAGACCCGCGGCGAGGGCACCGTGCGCACCTTGTCCGAGCAGGTCACGCTCGAGACCCGCACCCGCGCGCTGAATCCGAAATGGTACGAGGCGCTGCTGTCGCACGGTTACGAAGGCGTCCGGCAGATCGAGGCGCATGTCACCAATACGGTCGGGTGGTCCGCGACCACCGGCGAAGTGGCGCCCTGGGTCTACAAGCAATTCACCGAGACCTTCGTGCTCGACGACGACATGCGCAACCGACTCGCCACCCTCAATCCGGTGGCGTCGGCGAAAATGGCGAACCGCCTGATCGAAGCACATCAGCGCAACTACTGGACGCCGGAGCCCTCGATGCTGGATGCGCTGCGGCGCGCCGGCGACGAACTCGAGGATCGACTGGAAGGGATCGGACCGGCCGGTCTCGGACAGGGAGTCGCGGCATGAACATTTACACAAATCCATCGGTAGCCCGGGAGCGCTCGTTGCGCCCGGACGGCGCCGGCAGCGTGCAGGTGCAACTCGACCCTGCCGTGACGATCGGGAAGGCCAAGGTTTTCTCGGTCTATGGCAAGGGCGGCATCGGCAAGAGCACGACGTCGTCGAACCTGTCGGTCGCCTTTTCCAAGATCGGCAAGCGTGTTCTGCAGATCGGCTGCGACCCGAAGCACGATTCGACTTTCACCCTGACCAAGAGGCTGGTGCCGACCGTCATCGACGTTCTCGAGGGCGTCGATTTTCACTCCGAAGAACTGCGCGTCGAAGACTTCGTCTACGAGGGCTACAACGGCGTGATGTGTGTGGAAGCCGGCGGTCCGCCGGCCGGCACCGGCTGCGGCGGCTATGTCGTCGGCCAAACCGTCAAACTGCTTAAAGAACATCGATTGCTCGACGATACCGACGTCGTGATCTTCGATGTTCTGGGCGACGTCGTGTGTGGAGGGTTTGCATCTCCACTACAGCATTCCGATCGCGGGCTGATCGTCGCGGCCAACGACTTCGACTCGATCTTCGCGATGAACCGGATCGTCGCCGCGATCCAGGCGAAGTCCAAGAACTACGAGGTGCGGCTCGGCGGCGTGATCGTCAATCGCAGCGCCGGCACCGATCAGATCGACAAGTTCAATAACGCCACCGGATTGAAAACGCTCGCGCATTTCCCGGATCTCGACCTGATCCGCAAGAGCCGGCTGAAGAAATCCACCCTGTTCGAGATGGATCTGACCCCCGAACTGGAAGCCGTGCAGCAGGAGTATCTGCGCCTGGCGACCTCGCTATGGGAGGGCACCGAGCCACTCGCCTGCACGCCACTCAAAGATCGCGACATTTTCGACTTGCTGGGGTTCGACTGATGCAGACCGCAACCTATATCGAGCGCCGCTCGCAGCTTGAGACCTATTTCGATCGCACTGCTGTGGAGGCCTGGGCACGCCTGACGACCGATGCTCCGGTCAGCCGCATCCGCGCCACGGTGCGCGCCGGTCGGGACCGGATGCGCGACACCCTGCTCTCCTGGCTGCCGCAGGACATGCGCGGCGCGCGCCTGCTCGATGCCGGCTGTGGCACCGGCGCGCTGTCGATCGAGGCGGCCAAGCGTGGCGCATTCGTGACCGCCATCGATGTCGCGCCGACCTTGATCCGGCTGGCGCAGGAGCGAACACCGGCCGACCTCGGCGCTGGACGTGTCGAATTCCGCAGTGGCGATATGCTCGATCCCGCGCTCGGAACATTCGACTTCGTAGTCGCGATGGATTCGCTGATCCATTATCGCGCGTCCGATTGCGTGAATGCGGTGGCAAGCCTGTCCTCACGCACCGGCGGATCGATCCTGTTCACCTTCGCGCCGCGCACACCGGCGCTGGCTGCGATGCATGCGGTCGGACGTCTGTTTCCGCGCAAGGAGCGCGCGCCCGCGATCGAGCCGGTTCGGCAAGATGACCTGCTCAAGCGCCTTGCCAGCGAGCCCGCGTTCCACGGCTGGTCGGTGACGCACACCGAACGCATCGTCAATGGCTTCTACACCTCGCAGGCGGTGGAGATCCGCAAGCAATGAGACGCATCAGCGACATCGCTGTTCGCGGGATCGTGGCTCTCGGGCCGCGCTTCCTGCCATTCGCCGATGTCGGCAGCCGCGAGCTTCCACTCGCCCGGCTGCTGCGGCTGTCCCTGTTCCAGGTCTCGGTCGGAATGGCTGTGGTGCTGCTGAGCGGCACGCTCAATCGCGTCATGATCGTCGAGCTCGGTGTCGCAAGCTGGCTGGTCGCGCTGATGGTCTCGATCCCGCTGGTATTCGCGCCGCTGCGCGCGCTGATCGGCCACCGCTCCGACAATCACCGGTCGTTCCTCGGCTGGCGGCGGGTGCCCTACATCTGGATCGGCACGCTGCTGCAATTCGGCGGTCTTGCGATCATGCCGTTCTCGCTGCTGATCCTGTCCGGCGATACCCATGGCCCGGTGATCGTCGGTCACATCAGTGCCGCCCTCGCCTTTTTGCTTGTCGGCGCGGGGCTTCACACGGTGCAGACTGCCGGCCTTGCCCTCGCCACCGACCTTGCGCCCGCGAACATGCGCCCGCGCATCGTTGCCTTCCTCTATGTGATGCTGCTGATCGGCATGGTCGCCAGCGCACTCGCATTCGGCCTGCTGCTGGCAGACTTCACCCAGCTCAAATTGATCCAGGTGATCCAGGGCGCCGCCGTGGTGACGATGGTGCTGAACCTGGTCGCGCTCTGGAAGCAGGAGGCGCGCAATCCGGGCCGCACGGCGCACGATCTCCCGCGCACCGACTTGCGCACGGCATGGCGGGAGATGAGCCGCACCGCCGGCACCGTGCGGCTGCTGATCGTCGTCGGGCTCGGAACCGCGGCCTTCAGCATGCAGGACATTCTGCTCGAGCCGTATGGCGGCGAAATCCTCAATCTGACCGTCGGTGCAACCACGATGCTGACCGCGCTGCTCGCGTCGGGATCGCTCTGCGGCTTTGCGCTTGCATCCCGGCTGCTGACGCGCGGCCATGACCCTTATCGGCTCGCGGCCAATGGCGTGCTGATCGGCGTGATCGCGTTTTCAGCGGTGATTTTCGCCTCTCCGCTGGAATCGATCGCGCTGTTCCGTGTCGGGGTAACGCTGATCGGCTTCGGCGGCGGGCTGTTCGCAGTCGGCACGCTGATCGCGGCCATGGCGATAGCCGACAAGCATCCGGCCGGTCTTGTGATCGGCGCCTGGGGCAGTGTGCAGGCAACGGCAGCGGGACTTGCGATCGCCTTCGGCGGCGCCATTCGCGACAGCGTGTCGTCGCTCGCAACACAAGGCGCGCTTGGGCCAGCGCTCAATTCACCGGCCACCGGCTACAGCGTCGTCTACCACATCGAAGTGGCCCTGCTGTTTGCGACCCTGGTCGCAATCGGGCCGCTGATCAGACTGTCGAATATCTCGCGCTACCAGACTCAATCGAAGTTCGGTCTCGCCGAACTTCCAACCTGACCTAACATTCCTGGAGGCTTGCCATGGAAAAGGGCTCAATCGTCGGTTCGATCGATACCGCACAGGTCGTTCTGTATGTCTTCTGGGTATTCTTTGCGGGACTGATCTTCTATCTGCGCCGCGAGGACAAGCGGGAGGGATACCCGCTCTTGTCCGATCGCGGCGGTGGCGTTTCGGTCGTGGGCTTCCCGGTCCCGCCGTCTCCGAAAGTCTTCCGTCTGGCGCATGGCCACGGCGATGTTATGGCGCCGGCCATGCGGGCCGAGCCGCCGCTGAATAACGTCAGACCGGTGGCGCCGTGGCCGGGTGCTCCGCTCGAGCCTACCGCTAATCCGATGCTCGACGCGATCGGCCCGGGCGCCTATGCGCTTCGCTCCGATACGCCCGACCTCACGGTCGATGGCGAAGTGAAGATCGTCCCGATGCGGGCGGCACCGTCCTTCTTCGTGGCGAACGGCGATCCCGATCCGCGCGGCATGCCAGTGATTGCGGCCGACCGCGCGGTTGCGGGCACCATTCGCGATGTGTGGATCGACAAGTCCGAGATCATCATCCGCTATTACGAGGTAGAAATTCCGGGCGGCAAGCGCGTGCTGCTTCCGGCCAACTTCTCGCGCGTCGACCGCAACCGCGGCGAAGTGCGGGTCAACTCCATCCTCTCAGACCAATTCGCCGATGTGCCCGGCATCAAGAATCCGGACCAGATCACCCTGCTCGAGGAGGACAAGGTCTGCGCCTATTACGGCGGCGGCACGCTCTATGCCACGCCGGCACGTGCGGAGCCGTGGCTATGAGCGAGTACGCAACCGAACCGGTCAAAGGCTTGCCGGAGCTGTTGCCGGCCGGCGAGCGGATGTTGTGGCAAGGACAGCCTTCGTGGCGGGCCCTCGCCATCCGGGTGTTTCATGTCCGAAAAATCGCGATCTATTTCGGCCTGATCCTGATCTGGCGGCTGGCATCGGGATGGATGGACGGCTCATCCCTCGCCAGCGCGGCGACCTTCGTGCTCTGGTTCCTGCCGGTGGCATTGGCTGCTGTCGGCATCCCGGCACTGCTCGCCTGGCTCTATGCGCGCAGCAGTGTGTTCACCATCACCAGCCGCCGCGTGGTGATGCGCTTCGGCGTGGCGCTGCCCTGGAGTCTCAATCTGCCCTACCGAACGATCGATGCCGCCGCGATCAGCGTCCAGAAGGACGGCACCGCCGATATCGCCATATCGCTCACCGGCCTTGGCCGCATCTCGTATCTGCATCTGTGGCCGTTTGCCCGGCCATGGTGGATCAACCGCGCGCAACCGATGATGCGGGGGCTGCCGGATGGTGTGGAGGCGGCGCGCATTCTCGCGCACGCGCTGAAGACTTTTGCCGACACCTCGCCCGATCGCACGGTCGCGATGCCGGTCCCCGTTCCAGTTCCGTCGGACGCGGTCTCGATACCGGCGGCCGCCGCAGCCTGAGGAGTATCGTCATGTCGCAAGCCGTTCATCGCCGATTTCCCCGCGGGGCCCTGCTCGGCGCGGCAGCGCTGGTGAGTTTCGCGATCCTTGCGGCGCTGACCGCACGGGTCGGCGGCATCGGCGTGACGCGTGTCGCCGATACCGACGCGATCGCGATCCGCGAACTGCGCTTTGTCGACCGCGCCGATGGCGGCGTCGACGTGGTCGCGGCCGACAGCAACAAAACCATCGACATGCTGCCGCCCGGGCAGGACGGGTTCGTCCGCATCGTCCTGCGCGGCCTCGCGCGCGAGCGCATCCGTCAGGAACAGGAACGGCATATTCCCTTCCGTCTGACCCGCTGGGCCGACGGACGGCTGTCCGTCGAGGATCCAACCACCGGCCGCCGCGTCGATCTCGGCGCGTTCGGCGCCGTCAACGCGGCATCCTTCGCCAAGCTCATGACCGTTGAGGAGACGACGCAATGAGAGCGAGTAGCAGAACCCTGACCGTGCCATGCACGGTCGAAATCGAGAACAGTTCGGAGACCCTGCATGCGCATGTGGCGCTTGACGGATACGAAGTCGGTCCCGGTGACGAAGTCACCGTGCACGGCGCCCCGACCCATGTGCCGTTCGGCGAGAAGGTGGTCGCGCGATGCCACGCCACCATCGTGCGGGCGGGCCCGGTCGCGCGGCTGAAGGCCAAGATCGAAGGCTATCTCGAAATCACCGAATTGTACGAAGTCAGCTTCTCGGAAGGGAAAGTGTCATGATCGCAATGGAAGGCGGCAGCGGCGTTCTTAGCACCAGCACCAAGATTGCGCAGGACGACACCATCCTGAGCCCGCGCTTTTACACCACCGACCACGCGGCGATGAACAACCTCGATGTCTCCAGCGTCCGCAAGGAATGGGACGACATGATCGAGGAGCTTCGCCGCGATCATAACAAGGGTCATTTTCAGCGCACCGACGAATTCAAGATGGACCTAAATTCGGTCCCCGAAGACCTGCGCAAGGAACTCGTGGACTTCCTCGTGTCATCGCTGACGGCGGAGTTCTCCGGCTGCGTGCTCTATGCCGAAATCAAGCGCAGCATCACCAATCCCGAAATCCGCGAGCTGTTTCGCTACATGAGCCGGGACGAGGCGCGGCATGCCGGCTTCATCAACGAGGCGCTGAAGGATTACGGAATCGGCGTCGATCTCGGATTTCTGACGCGCGCGAAGAAATACACCTACTTCAAGCCGAAATTCATCTTTTACGCGACCTACCTGTCCGAGAAGATCGGCTACGCGCGCTACATCACGATCTATCGCCAGTTCGAACGACATCCGGAGAAGCGATTTCACCCGATCTTCAAATGGTTCGAGAAATGGTGCAACGACGAGTTTCGGCATGGCGAGGCGTTCGCGCTGCTGATGCGCGCCGACCCCAAGCTGACGAGCGGCATGAACCGGCTCTGGATCCGGTTCTTCCTGCTTGCGGTCTACGCGACCATGTATGTCCGCGATCATATGCGGCCCGCCTTCCACAAGGCGCTCGGCATGCACCCGGATGAATACGATTTCCGCGTATTCCGGATCACCAATGAAATCGCGCGTCAGGTGTTCCCGATCGAACTGGACATCGACAATCCGGCATTCAAGGCTGGGCTCGACCGGCTGTGGCACATCACCGAGGCGAGTATCCAGGCGCAAAAGCGAGGCGGCGTTGTCGGCGCGGTCAAACGAGCCGGTCTCGGTCTTGCCGCGGCGGCCGTATTCGCCCGCCTGTACTTGCTGCCGGCAAAGCGCAACGCACTGCCGCAGCAGGTGCGCCTGCAACCGGCCTGGTGAGTGGCGGGCATGGCCGATATCGCAATCCCCGCGCTCTACGCGCTGCTGATCTGGTGGCTGGGCACGGGGATTGTTCTTTATGTCGCGCGCCTTCCGGCTCGGACCTACCGCACCAGTCTTGGGGTGGGCGCAATCCTTGCGGTGGCGGCGATCGTGGTGGTCGCCACGACCGCGAGCACCGCGTCGGTCAGCGGCGCCTATTTCGCCTTCACGGCAGCGATCGTTGTCTGGGGATTTATCGAGCTCACCTTTCTCACCGGCGTCGTGCTCGGGTCGAACCGGGCGGAAGCGTCTCCCGGTGCGGCCGGATGGGCCCGATGGTCTCATGCAATCGCGGCGATCCTGCATCATGAGCTCGCACTCCTCGCAGGCGGCATCGTCATCCTGGCCGCAAGCTTTGCTGAGGAAAATCAGGTCGCGCTCTGGACCTATGCGATCCTCTGGCTGATGCGCCTGAGCGCCAAACTCAATCTGTTTCTTGGTGTCCCCAACCTGCACGACGAGTTACTTCCGCGCCGCCTCTCCCATCTGCGCGGACACTTCCGGCGCGGTCCGATGAACCCGCTTTTACCGGCTTCAATCATTCTGCCGCTGTTCGCCGCCGGCTATCTCGTCATGTCCGCCACCGGCAGCTTCGCAACCACCGCCAGCGTGCTGATGGCCGCATTGCTGGCGCTCGCCGCGCTCGAGCATGTCTTCATGCTGATCCCGCTACCCGTCATGAATCTGTGGAACTGGCGCCGGCATTCCGCCGCAGCATCGGAAGCGCCGGTCACACGTCCAGCCATTGAGCCGGCTCCTGCATGCCAGGGTCCGAAAATCAGCGCTTCGATCGTCCGGAGGGGACAATGAACTACGACGCGTTCTTCAAAAGCGAACTCGACGCACTGCGTAAAGAAGGGCGATATCGCACCTTCGCCGATCTCGAACGCCAGGCGGGCGCCTTTCCGCAGGCGACGCATCACGGCGAGAATGGCGGACGCGGGACCGTCACGGTCTGGTGCTCGAACGATTATCTCGGGATGGGACAGCACCCGGCCGTCCTCTCGGCCATGCACGAGGCAATCGACAAATGTGGCGCAGGCGCAGGCGGCACGCGCAACATATCCGGCACCAACCATTATCACGTGATGCTCGAACAGGAGCTCGCCGACCTGCACGGCAAGGAAGCGGCGCTGCTGTTCACCTCGGGCTATGTCTCCAACTGGGCGACCCTGTCCACCCTCGCCTCGCGCTTGCCGGACTGCGTGGTCCTGTCCGACGACGGCAATCATGCCTCGATGATCGAGGGCATCCGGCATTCGGGCGCCGAGCGGATCATTTTCAAGCACAATGATCCCGCCGATCTCAATCGGAAGCTGTCGACGATCGACCGGCGCCGGCCGAAGCTCGTGGCCTTCGAGTCCGTTTATTCCATGGACGGAGACATGGCGCCGATTGCAGATTTCTGCGACGTCGCCGATGCACACGGCGCGATGACCTATCTCGACGAAGTGCATGGCGTCGGCCTGTACGGGCCACGCGGTGGCGGCATTGCCGAACGCGATGGGCTGAGCGACCGCCTGACCGTGATCGAAGGTACACTCGCCAAGGCATTCGGCGTGATCGGAGGTTACATCGCAGCCTCACACGCGCTGTGCGACTTCGTGCGAAGCTATTCGTCGGGCTTCATCTTCACCACCGCGCTGCCGCCGGGCGTCGCGGCAGCCGCGATCGCCAGCATTCGCCATTTGAAGCAGAGCCAGGCCGAGCGCGAACGGCAACGCGATCGCGTCGCATCGGTGCGGCGCCGTCTCGACCTTGCCGGCATTCCGCATTTCGACAATCCGAGCCACATCGTCCCGGTGATGGTCTGCGACCCCGTGCTTTGCAAGCAGATCAGCGACCGGCTGCTCACGCAGTACGGGATCTACGTGCAGCCGATCAACTATCCGACCGTGCCACGCGGAACCGAGCGGCTTCGCATCACGCCATCGCCGCTGCACAGCGACGACGATATCGACCATCTGATCGCGTCGCTGTCGCAAATCTGGTCGGAGATCGGGCTGCGCGCCGCAGCCTGAGATGCTGGAGCATTTTCGCGTTTGTTGCGAAAGTGCTCCAGATCTTTGAACGGCAGCGTTTTCGTTCCGCGAACCGGTTCTCGCTTCGCGCGAAAACGCGCTATTTCGGGGGAGAGAATTTTTTCAGATAGGCGATGACGTCCTTGCGTTCCTGCTCGCTCGGGAGCTTGAACGCCATTTTCGTCGAGCCCTTGGCAAGTTCGGGCTTGCCCTTCTCTGTCAGGAAATTCTTCAGGAACGCGTTGGGATCGGGGAGATAGGCGAAGATCGTCTCCTCATTCCAGATCAGACCGGCCTCTCCCGCCGCCTTGTTGAGCGGCGAATAGGCAAATCCTTCAATGGTCCCGGCCTGTCGGCCGATGATCCCATTCTGGACCGGACCGACTGCGTTCTTGGCGCCGTCACCGATGCGATGGCAGGTCATGCATTTTTTGAAGACCTTTTCGCCAGCAGCCTCGTCCTGAGCTGAGACGTTCGAACTTGCGGCAGTGACGGCAACGGCTGCCGCGATCATGGCGATAAGCTGGTTTTTCATTGCGACGGTTCTCTCCCGACCTCACTGGACGTCTCCTGGAACAATTCAGGACTCATCCCTTTGTTCAATGGACTTTACGACGATTCAGTCAATTATGACTGTCATTCCAGGTCAAGTCCAAAGAGCATCCGGAAATAAGCTTTCCGTCCACAAAAATACCAGTATAATCAGTCAATTAAGTCCCGCGTCACGTCCCTCTGGAGCTGGCTTCCTTAGCCGACGCGGTGGAATGCGAGTATGTCAGCCTCAGGACTCGCCGAAATTTCCGGTGGCGACACCGGTGTAACAGTTGACTGACACTTGGAAATGCGGCCAAAGGGGTCGCAGACATCCCGGAACGGATGCGCGCCAATACTGGCGGCGGATTTCGTTTGGCGACACAACCCGCGCCCGCGCGGATGATCGGACACGCAGGAATGAGCAACATCAATATCGCTCAGCCGGACGTGACTTTGCTTCTTGACCTCGACGGGGTCATACGGGAGGCAACGCTGTCCCGTTCCCTGTCGGACGAGGGCGTCCAAGGCTGGCTCGGCAAGCCGTTCACCGACACGGTGATCGACACCGGCGGCGAGAAAGTCCGGCGCATGCTGACCGACGCCCGTGAACAAGGCGTTTCAGCATTCCGGCAGGTCACGCAGCGTTTTCCAAGCGGCCTCGAATTGCCGATGGAATACACCACCGTATTGCTCGGCGGCCGCGCCGGGCTGCTGGCGGTCGGCAAGAACCTGCAGGCCGTCGCCGAGTTGCAAGCCCGGCTGATCGCCGCGCAGCAGGCGATGGAACGCGATTATTGGAAGTTGCGCGAGGTCGAAACCCGCTACCGGCTCCTGTTCGACACCTCACATGAGCCGGTTCTGCTGCTGCGAGGCGCCGATCTGCGGATCCTGCAGGCCAATCCCGCGGCGCTCGCCGCGTTGGACATGAAGGCTCCACCCGAGCCGAGTACCCGCGACTTCGTTCCCAATGTCACGGCGGAAGACCGCGACGTATTTCACTCGATGGCGCTGCGCGCACGCGAGCATGGGAAGGCGCCAGGCATCCTCATCCACCTCGGCAGTGACAAGAAGCCCTGGCTGGTCCGCGCATCGCTGATATCACCCGAACCCAATTCGGTGATGATGCTGCAGCTTTCGCCTGGCTGGGTCGCGCAAACCGGCCTTGTCGATCAGGATTCGATATCGATCGACGACCTGATCGAGCGGTTGCCGGACGGCTTTGTCGTACTCGATGCGAGCGGCGTGATCCGCCGTGCCAATCGCGCTTTTCTCGATCTCGTCGAGGCCGGAGCAAAAGGATCTGTGGTCGGCGAACGCCTGACCCGATGGCTGTCGCGGCCGGGCGCGGATCAGGCCGTGCTGCTCGCCAATGTGGAGCGCCATCGTTTCGTGCGCATGTTCACAACCACTATTCAGGGCGACCTTGGCACCGCCACCGAGGTCGAGATTTCCGCCGCCGGCAACGAGGATAACTCACCGCAATATATCGGGGTTCTCATCCGCGACGTCGGCCGCCGCATCGGCATGCCGGGCGACGACAAAAACCTGCGCAATGCGCTGGGCGCGATGGCCGAGCGGATCGGCAAAACGCCGCTGCGATCGCTGGTCAAGGATACCGTCGGCGTGGTCGAACGGCATTATGTGACGTCTGCGCTCGAACTCGCCAACGACAATCGCACGGTCGCAGCCGAGCTATTGGGATTGAGCCGGCAGAGTCTCTATGCGAAGCTCAATCGTTACGGCCTGGACGGAAGCTCGGAAAAGGCCGACGGAGGAAAGTGAACCGCAACACGGGAGAATTCCGGGGTGGTCTCTCGTACATTATCGTCTCCAGCATTTGGACAGGCCGACCTCTCCAATTGTGAGAGGGAACAGATTCAGCTCGCAGGATCGATCCAGCCGCATGGCGCGCTGATTGTTGTGCGGGAGCCGGAATTTGTCGTTGTCCAGGCGAGCACAAATACCGCCGAGTTCCTGAACCTATCCGGCGAAATCATCGGCCGCCGGCTCGAGGATTTCGGCGGCAATCTCGTCAGCCGGATCCAGCCCGTGCTGAAGGATTCGCTGCGAACCATTCCCGTTGCGGTCCGCTGCACCGCGTCCGATCCCGCCACCGAATTCGATGTCCTGCTGCACCGTCCTCCGGGCGAAGGTCTCGTCATCGAATTCGAGCGCAGCTCGCAACCGATCGATCTGTCCGGGGCAATCGGCACCGCGCTGAAAACCATCATCTCGGCATCGTCGCTGCGCACGCTTTGCGAGGAAACCGCCAGCATCTTCAAGGAGCTCACCGGCTACGACCGCGTCATGGTCTACCGGTTCGACGATGAGGGACACGGCGAAGTCTTCTCCGAGCGGCGGGAGCCGCATCTTGAAGCCTATCTCGGCAACCGCTACCCCGCCTCCGACATTCCCCAGATCGCGCGCAAGCTTTACGAACGCAATCGCGTCCGCGTGCTGGTCGACGTCGAATATGAGCCGGTGCCGATCCTGCCGCGGCAAAGTCCGTTCGACGACCGCGATTTCGACATGTCGCTGTGCTGGCTGCGCAGCATGTCGCCGATCCACATTCAGTATCTGAAGAATATGGGCGTCAGGGCGACGCTGGTGGCATCGATCATGGTCGGCGGCAAACTGTGGGGGCTGGTCGCATGCCACCATTATTCGCCACGCTCGATGTCGTTCGAGATGCGCGCCGCGTGCGAATTGCTCGGCGAGACCATCGGCACCCGGCTCGCCGCGCTCGAAAGCTTCGCGCAGGCCCAGGCGGAATTGTCGGTTCGCCGTCTGGAACAGCGGATGATCGAGGCGATCTCGCGCGATGGCGACTGGCGGGTGGCGCTGTTCGACAATTCGCAATCCCTGCTGCAACCGTTGGCGGCAGGCGGCGCAGCGCTTCTGTTCGAGGGCCAGATCCTGTCGACGGGCGAAGTCCCCGGCACCCTGCAATTGCGGGAGATGGCGGCCTGGCTCGATCAGATGGAGCGCGTACCGGTTTTCTCCACCGCCGCGCTCGGCTTCGACGAGCCGGATTTCGCGCCGCTGGTTTCGGTCGCGGCCGGCATTGTCGCGACACCGGTCTCCAGCACGCCGGGCGAATACCTGATCTGGTTTCGTCCGGAACGAATCCGTCTCATCACCTGGGGCGGCGATCCGCTCAAACCGGTGCTGGTCGGTGATGACCCGTCGCAATTGTCGCCGCGCCGGTCCTTCGCGCAATGGCATCAGCTGGTGGAAGGAAAATGCGAGCCGTGGAGCGCGGCCGATCTGACCGCAGCCCGGCTGATTGGCGAAACCGTGACGGACGTCGTCCTGCAATTCCGTTCGGTGCGGCTGCTGATCGCGCAGGATCAGTTCGCGCATGTGACCAAGCAGGTGCAGATTTCCGACCTGCCCGTGGTCATCGCCGATGCGAAAGGACGAATCCTTCTCCACAACCGCGCGTTCCAAGCGCTGTTGCCACAGACCCGGCAGACCTATGAGTTTATCGACGACCTGGCGGTGTTCTTCGATGCAACGACGGACGCCCGCCGGCGGCTAAAGGATCTCGTGGAGCTGCGCCGAACCTGGCGCGGCGAAGTGACCTTGCTGCGCGCCGGCCTGGAGCCGCACTCGTTTCTGGTCCGCGGCGATCCGGTCTTCTCTTCACCCGACCGCATCCTGGGATTCGTGCTTCTGTTCACCGATATCGCCGACCGCAAGGCGGCCGAGGCCGCCGGACGCCGCTTCCAGGAGGTCATCTACGACAGCCATCGCGGCAAGATTTCCGGCAAGGATAGCAGCGCCGATCTTCTGTATCAGAAGCTGCTCGCATCGGTGGTCGAGAATGCGCAGCTCGCAGCACTCGAGATTACCGACGGCATGGATAACGCTCGCATGCTGCAGATGCTCGAAAGTGTGCGCAACTCGGTCGACCGCGCCGCCGAAGTGCTGGATCACCTGATCTGGCACGCCACCCGAGACGGCAAATAGTCTGCCGGTTGATCCGAGCTCAGCCGGCGGCAACCTGTGCCGTGCCGGTCGCGCCCGCCCTGCTCTGCACCTCGCGCGAGACACCGATATTATGCTCGAAGGCGGTCATTGCCTCGATCACCAGCATGTGCGGATCATCGGTGACACGACCCGCGCAATCGAGCGCGTCGCGCAGTGTGGCTTTGAATATATGCGTTTCAATATCAGGGAATTCGTAAACCGTCAGCGCGGCTGCCGGCAGCGACAGGGACTTCGCGAGAAGCTTTTTGAGGACCTGACCACCGCTCAGGTCGCCGAAGTAACGAACATACGCGTGAGAAACCAGCCGCAGACCATCGCCGGCCGCCGCCTGCCTGATGGCGGCGGCATACGAGACACCCGACTTGAGCAACGGCAGAGAGCGTTCCCAGTCCGCGCCCTCGATGGTTCGCAAATCGGTTCGCAGACGATCGGACCGTCGCAGCGAACGGTGCGCGAAGACGCCGAGAATCGGATGCGCCCGCCGGGCGAACAACTCTGCCTCGAGGCATTCATAGGCAGGCAGAAGGTTGCGCAGCAATAGCGCGTAGCCAAGGCGGTCGCACTTACGTTGCAGGATATCCGCGATGGCCCCGCTTCGTTCGGCCACCGCGTGCAGCCGCTTCGTCCGCTCTCGCAGCATATCCGACAGTGGCCGATCTTCTGAAACGTCGGAACGGTTCAACGAGGCGTTAGTGAACCCCATGGGGCAGATCAGCCGATGGTTTAAGTCACCGTCAGCCAGATCCGCCCCATGGTTCGGGAACGATACGTCCGAGTAGCGATCGTGCCGATGCTGTTCCAGATCGGTCATCAGCGCACTGCCAGTCCGTGTTTCACACCCCATTCGAACCAGTTGTCGACCGCCGTGCCGGACAACAGGATGCCGATGCCGCCGGTCAGCGTGCACAGCGTCGCAAACCACCACGCCCAGCGATGGATGGATTCCACGGTCGCGTTGAAGCCCATGGTCCAGCGCCAGAACAGGGCAGCACGTTCGGCTGCGGTTCCGCGATCCACGATCTGCTCGATCTCGCGCTCGCCGCCATAGCGGGTGACCGCGAGAATGGTCGCGCCGTGCATGGCGAATAGCAGGGCCGATCCATAAAGGAAGACAATCGAGAGCATATGGAACGGATTGTAGAAAAGGTTGCCGTGATTGATGGAGAAGTTATTGGTCCAGTCGAGATGCGGGAAAATTCCGAACGGAACACCCTCGCTCCAGCTCCCCATCAGCAGCGGCCGGATGAAGCCGAGCGACAGATAGAGGAAGATCGCCGACGCGAACGCCCAGGCAACATGCGTGCCCATACCGAGCATGCGTGCGCGAACATAGACCCGCACCCACCACAGCAAGATCGACGCTGTGAGGAAGAAGCCCGCGATCAGCCACCAACCGCCTTCCGTCAACGGTGGCAGCACAGTGAGCCCATGCTGCGGCAGCGGAGGTTCGAGCGCGAGCCACGGCAATTGCCGCATGAACTCGATCGGGCTCCAGTTGACCTGCGCCATCATGTTGAGACCGATGATCTCGATCGCAATGAAGCCGAAGAACAGCGACGCGATGCCGGTCCAGCCGATATAATAGGGACCGACCTGGGCGTCGCCGATCTTGCCGAGCCAGTAGGAAAATCCGCCGCCCTGCCGCACGAAGGGTCCGGCAGCAACTGCCACACCCTCGTAGAGCGGGGAGCGGACCTGCACGGCGGTGAAGATATTCTGATATTCAGCCATGACACGCTCCCTTACTTACCGTGACGACCAGATCGGCATATTGCGCCACCATTCCCACCAGGTGACCCATTGCTCGCCTTCCGGCCAGAGCCAGGTCGGCCCGCTGATCACGATGCAGACCGCACTCCAGAAGCCAGCGGACAGCGCGAGGAACAGGCCCAGCCGATGAATGCCGAGCGTGCCGATCGACCAGCCGATGGTGTCGCGGAAGAACGTATTCTCATGCTCGGCAGTCTTGACGGTCTCGCCTGGCTTCGGATTCGTGGCAGAGAGAACAAGCGCGCCGTGCAATGCGAGCGCGAGGCACGTCGTGAAGAAGAACGTGATCGCGATCATATGCGCCGGATTGTAATGGAAGTTTCCGTACTGGTAGCCCGTGTTCGATACCCAATCGAGGTGGCTCATGATCCCGTAGGGAAATCCGTAGGACCAGGAGCCCATCAGGATCGGTCGGACAACCACCAGCGTGAAATAGGCGAAGATTGCGACGCTGAATGCGAACGGGACATGATAGCCGATCCCGAGCTTGCGGCAGATCTCCACCTCACGCAGCGCCCATGAGCCAAATGCACCGAGCGCGCATATTGTGACGATCTGCCAGATGCCGCCGTCCTTGAGCGGAGCGAATGCGAGCCCGTACTCCGCTGGCGGCGGGTTAATACTGATCAGCCAGATATTCCAGGTCGGCCCGAGCGCGGCGCCATACATGATCAACGCTACGCCGACAAAGGTGAAAAAAATCGTGGTGACGCCGAAGAAGCCGACATAAAACGGCCCGACCCAGAAATCGAACAGGTCCCCGCCGATCAGCGTACCGCCACGCACGCGGTACTTACGTTCAAAACTGAGCATGGCCATAGTCACGACCCTCCATCACGCAGCGCACGCCCCGCGCGCTGCCCGCAAACCTTGCCGTCGGCGGACGGGGCGAGGGTTTTGCCCGCGCCTCGTCCGCCAGTGTCGACTGCCTTCAACCGAGCAGTGTCGTCTCGATCGATACCTTGGCGGCAGGAGCGCGCGGCCCCTCCAGCCAGTTGAACCGGCTCGTGCTGAGCAGGATGAAATGAATCACCAGCGCCAGCGCGAACAGGAAGGTAAACAACGCAATCAGGGTTCTCCGCGGATCGAAGAGAAGCCACATCTTCCACATTGTTTATCCTCCTATGACACGAACGGGATCAGGGAGCTCACCGTCTGTCCGGCGCCTTCAAGGAAGGCGTAACCTTTCGGTCCCGGGAGCCACGGACGCCACTGCCAGACGAGGAAGTGGGCGATCGCGCAGATCACGACGAAGGCGATGAAGCTGGTCAGAAAGATCGAGTGGAATTCTCGCGCTTCCTGTTCCGTCAGTCCCGAGAGAGAGCCGCCCCTAGAGTCAGCCATGTTTTTACTCTCCGGTTGGCCTTTCGGCCGTTACCGCGCAAGTCCCGCGCGGCAAGGATTGCCGAAGCGGTTTCCCGCCGCGGCTGCTTTCCGCCCGGTGTGACCCGGACGAAAACTCGTTGATGGCGTCGCGTCAGCATCGCCACCCGTATCGATCGGCCAGACCGCATCCGCGGCCCCGCCCCAATTCACTCCGGCGCCCGGGAGCGCCTCGCCGTTGGCGCGCTAACCCATGAACGCCATCGGCACGATCTTGTTGGTCGTCGCGCGCGCCTCGCACAGAACGCTCCGCCGCGGCGTCTCGCCCGCACGGCGAGCAAACCAGCGCCAGGGCATCAGCCGCGACAATGCGATCGACGTAACGAAGATGGAGAACAGCGCAGCATGAAGCAGCCGGTACTCGATCTCACCATGCCGCCAGCGACTCATTCCGGCATGTCGCGTATCTGTTTCCAGAGCCATGGACCGACCTCCCGTTTCCTCAAGCCGCTTCGTTGGCCATCAGCGTCATGCGCGCACGCGCCACGCTGGCCACCGTTACCGTTTCTTGACCGCTCCGCCGGGCATCGCGTTCGGCGGCGTCACGCAGCCGCTTCGCCGCCGAAATCCGCACCAGTACCGGATGCGCATCGACCAGGCGGTCGAATTCGGTCTTGGCATCGTCATTCCAGTCGAGCTCCGGCTGCAGGCGCGCAGGCGTGGCGTCGACCTTGTCGAGATCGGTGCCCAGCGGGATCATGTGGAACAGCGCGTCGAACAGCGCGTTGCAGGATTCCTGCACAAGATAGGTGGCGCCGGCATAGCCCATGAACGGCGTGCCGGTATGCCTGCGGATGATCGCGCCGGGAAACGATGCCGGGATATAGACGCTGCGGCCCGCGACCTCGGACATATACATCCGCTCGTTGTAACTGCCGAACAGGATCAGCGGCGCCTTCTCCTGGACAGCCTTTCGCACCGCGTCGTTGTCGGTCTTCGCGCCCGCGCGCCTCGCGATCGCGAAGTTGCAGCTCATGCCCATCTCCTCCTCGAGGAAATGGCGGACGCCGCGCGCATAGGTTTCGTTCGCGACGATGCCGAAACTGGCGGTGCCGTAGAAATCCTGGGTCACCGAGCGCCACAGATCCCAGAGCGGCTTGATAGTCGTGTGCTTTTCGCGAGCGATGAACGGCTCCGGATCGAGACCCAGAAGTTCACCCAGCGAACGAAGAAACTTCGTGGTCGAATGCAGCCCGATCGGCGCCTGCAGATAGGGGCGGTTCAGCGCTTCGCAAAGAAGCCGGCCGAACTCGCGATACATGCAGATATTGACATCGGCATTGATGAGACGCGGCACGTCCTGCAGATGGCTGCCGAGCGGGAACACCATGTTCACCTCGGCACCGATCCCCTCGACCAGGCGCCTGATCTCGGCAAGATCGGACGGCATGTTGAACATGCCGTAACTCGGGCCGAGGATATTGACGCGTGGCTTCTCGCCGTCTTTCCGGGGCTTGCGTTCCGGCACCTTTTTCAGCCCGTATTCGCTCCACAGCCAGGTCATGGCGCGGTTCGCACTCTGCCACTGATCCTCGTCGATGGTGCGCGGCAGGAAGCGCTTGATGTTGGTGCCTTCCGGCGTGACGCCGCCGCCGATCATCTCGGCGATCGAGCCGGTCACCACCACCGCCGGCAGATCGGGATCGAGCACACGATGCGCGCGTTTCATCGCGCCTTCGGTACCCTTCTGACCCAGCTCTTCCTCGCCGAGCCCGGTGACCACAATCGGCAGTTCGTGCGGCGGCAACGCATCGGTGTAATGCAGCACCGACGTTACCGGCAGATTCTCGCAGCCAACCGGCCCGTCAATGATGACCTGGAGCCCCTTCACCGCGGTGAAGACATAGACCGATCCCCAATATCCGCCGGCACGATCGTGGTCGAGGATGAGCATCAGATCATCCTCGCATTCTTGAAGTCGCTGGTGTCGCCGCTGCTTCGCTTCTTCGCCAGCGCATCCATCTGCTTGCGATAGCGTTCACGGAATTCCGGCCTTGGCCGCGGTGTGTCTTCCCACACGCCGGCATTGTCGCCTGTGCCTACGTCGTCAAAGAACTCGCGCATGGCGTCGAAGCGCGCCTTGTTGCGCAGGGCTGCATTGACAACCTGCGCCAGAGAGCCGGCACCGGCCGGGCCCATCAGCGGGCGCGCCGAGATCAGATTGGTGAAGTAGAGCGCCGGGATCGCCTTCTCTTTCGCCTTCTGCACGACCGGAGTCGTACCGATGGCGAGATCGGGGTTGAACTCGGCGAGCGCCGCCAGATCCTGCTCGAGCGAAGCGCGATACTGCACATGAACGCCGTGCGCTTCGAGCCATTCACGATCGGGCTCCGACCATCGCGTGCGGGGACAAGCGGTGCCGACATAGCGCAGGTCTGCGCCACTCTCGATCAGAAGGCGGCCAACCAGAAGTTCGGAGCCTTCGTAGCCGGTCAGCGTGATGCGGCCCTTGACCGGCGCGCCGGCAAGCGCCCCCTTGATCGCCGGCAGAATGCGCGCCTTCGCCTTGTCAATCAGCTCGCGCCCGACATTGCAGGCGGCGCCAATCGCTTCGATCCAGTCCGCGGTGCCATCCTGACCGACAGGTGCGGAGCCGATGATCGGGCGGCGTGCAGTCTCGAATTCGCGAATGGAGGCTGTGTAGAACGGATGGATGGCAGCCACCGCGGCGCAATCCAGCGCGGCATAGAGTTCGCGCCATTCGCGCGTCGGCACCACCGGACCTGCGGCAAGCCCCATCGGCTCCAGCATCATGCCGATGCCCACCGGGTCGGCCGGGAACATCTCTCCCAGCAGGGTGACCGTTGGCCGGCCGCTGCGGCCCGTCCGCGGCGCCTGGACCGGACCCTGCTCGATCTCCTCGCGTGCATATTTCAGCATCGCGCCGGCGAGCACATCCTTGGCCTCGGCATGAGTCGGCACGCCGAAGCCGGGGACGTCGATTCCGATGATGCGAACGCCGTTGATCTCTTTGGGCAGCAGCCGCAGCGGCACCCCCGACGCAGACGGCACGCAGAGATTGGTGATGACGATGGTGTCGTAGTCTTCCGGCTTGGCGAGCTTGAAGACGGCTTCGCGAATATCCTCGAACAATTTTCCGGTGACCAGCGTTTCCGAATTGAACGGCACGTAGCCGACGGTGCGGCGCGCCCCGTAGAAATGCGAGGTGAAGGTCAATCCATAGACGCAGCAGGCCGAACCGGACAGGATCGTCGCGGTGCGCCGCATCCGCAGACCCACGCGCAGGGAGCCGAAAGCGGGGCACATGCTTTGGGGCTGATCGTGCGGACCTTGCGGATAATCGGCAGCGTAGCGTTCGAGCGTCTCGCTCATTCCCGCGGCCGCCGCGGCACTGCGCATTTCCGCCTTGCCGGCGTGGCAGCCGACACCCGTTGCGTTGAGGGCTGTGGCGTCAGGCACGGCGCTCGATTGCGCCAGCTCAACGAGCCTCGGCTCATACTCGATCCGCGCAGTCATGTCGTAGGCGACTTCATTGGTCGCTGCTGCGGCATTCCGGACAAGTTCCTGCAAAGCGGTCATTGCTGTTTGCCTTGCATCCTCAAACCGTGTCGTAGACGACTTCGAGCGACGGCCGCTCGACGATCGTTCCGCCGCACATGTCGGCCATCGATGCCGGTTCGAGTACGACGCCGCGGCCGACGACGTCTCCCTTGAACAGGCCGAGCAGTCCGTCCTGCGTCAGGGGAGTCGGACGCACGGGCGGCGCTACGGCGACGCTCTCAGCGAGCCCTTCGAACAGCGGCGCCCAGCGGCTGCCGGGCCTTCCGATGATCTCGTAATTCGCGCTCTTGCGGCGGATGTCGTCATCGGCCGGGATCGCGGCCAGGATCGGGATGCCGGCAGCTTCAGCAAAAGCGGCGGCCTCGCCGGTGCCGTCGTCCTTGTTGACGACCATGCCCGCGACGCCGACATTGCCGCCCAGCTTGCGGAAATATTCAACGGCCGAGCAGACATTGTTGGCGACGTAGAGCGATTGCAGGTCATTGGAGCCGACGACGATCACCTTCTGACACATGTCGCGTGCAATCGGCAGACCGAAGCCGCCGCAGACCACGTCGCCCAGGAAGTCGAGCAGCACGTAATCGAAGCCCCATTCGTGGAAGCCGAGTTTCTCCAGCAGTTCGAAGCCGTGAATGATGCCGCGCCCGCCGCAGCCGCGCCCAACCTCCGGACCGCCCAGCTCCATCGCAAACACGCCGTCGCGCTTGAAACAGACGTCGCCGATCGCGACCTCGTCGCCGGCGAGCTTCCTCTTTGCCGATGTCTCGATGATGGTCGGGCACGCCCGCCCGCCGAACAGAAGCGATGTGGTGTCGCTCTTCGGGTCGCATCCGATCAGCAACACGCGTTTGCCCTGCTGCGCCATCATGTAGGACAGGTTCGCAAGCGTGAAGCTCTTGCCGATGCCGCCCTTGCCGTAGATCGCAATGACCTGGGTCTCCTTGGTCACCGGCCCCACATGAACGGAATTGGGGGGGACCGAAGCCTCCGCCCGCAAATGCGCAGTCATAGTCGGCGCGTTCATGAGCGGGGTCTCCAATCAAGAATCATCTTCAGACAGTTCGGATCCTCGAACGCGTCGCGATAGGCTTGAGATGCATCCTCGGCGCTCCGGCGATGGGAGATCAGGCCGTCGAGCGAGAGCCTGTCCTGATCGAGAAATTTCAGGACAGCCGCGAGATCGTCGCCACGCCATTCGGCGGCAACGCGGATACGGGCTTCCCGCATGAATGCGGCCGGGAAGGAAAAGCTGAGCGGTGCCTCATAAAACCCTGCCAGCACCACTTCGCCGCCCGGTGCCAGCCGTGCGATCAGTTGATCGAGCAGCGCGCTGTCGCCACTGACGTCATAGATCGCGCGATAGTCGCGGCGCGTGTCATCTTCAGGCGCAATAACGCGATATCCGTCGGCTCCTGCGCGGCGATCGGCGCGGGTTTCCCACACGGTTGGGGTCTCACCGCCGGCCACTAGGCAGAGCCTGGCGAGGAGACGTCCAAGCACCCCGTGACCGACGATGAGATCTGGCGCAGGCCCTGCGCCCAGCGCATGCTGCGCGGTCGCGGCCAATGCGAGGAGAACGGCCTTTTCGCCCCATCGCTCTTCGACGGGCGTGGCTCGCGGTCCAGGCACGATAATTCGGGAGGCGGCGCCGCCGAACAGACCGCGCACATCCTTGAAGCATTTGGCGCCGGGCACGAAGACGCGCTGGCCTTCACGAAGTCCCGACGCGGGACCTGCAGACGACACGCGCCCGACCGACTCGTAGCCGGGCACCAGCGGATATCCCATCCCCGGGAAAGGCGGCATGCGGCCGGACCAGAACAGTCGCTCGGTGCCAGTGCTGATGCCGCTCCATTCGACGTCCACGACAATGTCGCTTTCGGTCGGAGGCAGCAGGTCCAGACGGCTGAGCTTTAGCTGCTCAGGTTCGCTCAGGACGACCGCGATCGTGTCCATCCGTAGGCTCCCGGCCTTCATGGCCTTGGGGAATTTGTAACTGTAAGTCTAGAATGACATTTTAAGGTGTCAATCATTATTTACACATTATCGACAAGCCGTCATCACACCGGTCAGAATCGGACGACGTGTGCGACGCTGCTGGATGCGGCTGAAACCCGCATTCGACAGCATGATGGAGAGTTCGTTTGCAGTGCGCGGACGTCCCTGCCCCATAGCCAGCAAATAGAATCCGAAATAGCCGTCGCCCATGGCTTCGGCCCCTGAGGTGCCGGCCAGCGGCTCCGCAATCAGAATCACACCGCCATCCGGCAACGCCTCGCGGGCGGCGCGCAGCACTTGCATGACCGCAGCGTCGTCATGGTCATGAAGGACGCGGACAAGCGAGATGATGTCCGCGCCGCGCGGCAACGGATCGGACAGAAAGCTTCCGCCAAACGCTTCGGCACGAGCGCCGAGGCCACGACTCTCGAAGCCGGCCTGAGCACGCCCGGCCACGGCGGGAAGGTCGAACAATTTGACCCGCAAGCTCGGATGGCGCGCAGCGGCAGCCGCCACGAAGGCTCCCTCGCCGCCACCGACATCGAGCAGACAACGGTGCCTTCGCAACGGATAGGCTGAGAGAACATCGTCGGAAATCAGGGCCTGCGATGCAGTCATCAGCGCGCTGTAAGGCGCGACCTCGCCTGAATCGGGATCGTGACGACGATCCTCGTCGGCATAGGCCCAGTAACGCTGCAATTCCGTCCTCGCCTCGCCGCGCAACAGCGCAACCGGATCACGCAAATCGCGGTACAGGATGGCATGATGCCTGATCATGGCCGCGATCGCGGGATTGCCGTTGAATGCCGCACCCAGCATGCCAAGTCCAAACCGATCGCCGCTGCGGCGTTCCACAAGCTTGAGCGCTGCGGCAGCACGCAGGAGGCGCATGGCGGCCTCCTCTGAAAGCGACATTCGCAGCGCCAGCTCTCGCGCCGACAGCGGCCCCTGGCGCAGTAGATCGAACAGCCCGAGTTCGACGCAGGCCGATAGGATTTGCGAATAAACAAATCCGGCGCACAGATTGAACAGGCCCTGCGCTTCCCGATTGGCGATCGGGCGCGTTAGCGGAAAAGCGGCGCAAAACCGCTGAAATCGCTGACTTTCGAGGCATCGGTCGCGCAGGGCGTAGATGCGGTCCATAACCGAAAGACGATACATGTAGCCGCCGGACACAGCGGCGCCGCCACCGCCGGTCGCCTTCGCCGTCACGCTGCGTGCCGGGCGAGACTCTTCGGCACCAGGCGCTTGGCCTCGAGCATGATCAGCGCCCGCAGATCGCCGGCGCCACGACAGGCCGGGATCGACGCAATCGAGCGCGCGACCAGTTGTTCGAGCCGCGACATCGCGCCTTCGACACCGAGTTCGCGTGTTGCGCTCGGACGACCCAGCGCTAGATCGCGGCCGATCGGCTTCCCGAATTCATCGGGTTCGGCGACCGCATCGCTCAGATCGTCGGCAACCTGATAGGCCTCGCCCAGCGTTTCGCCAAGCTCACGCCACTGATGCGGATCGGCTCCAGCCGCCGCGGCGCCGGCGCATGTCGATGCCGCGAACAGCGATCCGGTCTTGGCACGATGATAATGCTCGAGATCGACCTTCGGCTCGCATTCCCAGGCCTGGCCGGCAACGATGCCGCCGGGCGCGCCGACGGCACGTGCAACGATGGTCAGCAACGCGGTCATGCGCTGCGGCGTGAACGACAGCCGCGCCAGATTTTCGAAGGCCAGCACAATCAGTCCGTCGCCCGCCAGCACCGCCAACGGCTCTCCGAATGTGCGATGCACGGTCGGTAAACCGCGCCGCGTATCGGCATCGTCGAAGCATGGCAGATCGTCGTGAACCAGTGACGCGCAATGCAGCAACTCAATCGATGCCGCTGCAGTATCCGCGATCGCCGGGTTATCCTCGCCGCAGGCCGCAGCGACGGCGAGACACAGCCGCGGCCGTACACGGGCGCCGCGCGGAAACACGGAATGCTGCATCGCGGCGATGAGCTTTGGTGGGCAGGAGGGACCATCGGCGCGCTGGAGCGCGCTGTTCAGGGCATTCTCAATCCGGCTGACGGCATCCATGGCTGATGCTCCTTCGCGGCACTGTGTAATCTTTGATTGTCAGTTTAAAATGTCAAGTTATAATTACACTTCGTAGGACGCAGGCTCATGCCGACGGAGAAAGTTGCTGTCATAGGGGCCGGCATTGGCGGGCTCGCCGCGGCGCTGGATCTCGCTTGCCGGGGACTCGAGGTGACGGTGTTCGAGCGCGGCGCGGCGCCGGGCGGCAAGCTGCGCGCGGCGATGTTCGGCGATGCTGCGGTCGATGCAGGGCCGACCGTCTTTACCCTGCGCGATGTTTTCGAGGAGTTGTTCGCGGACGCCGGCGCGAACCTGTCGGATCACGTCACGCTGCGGCCGCTCGGTATTCTGGCCCGACACGCCTGGTCGGATGCATGTTCGCTGGATCTATCTGCAGACATTCTGCAGTCGGCGGCGAATATCGGCGAGTTTGTCGGTGCTGCCGAAGCGCGCCGCTTTCTCGCATTCTGCGAGCGGGCGAAGCAGATTTTCCAGACGCTCGACCGCACCTTCATGCGGGCCCAGCGCCCCACCCCGATCGGGCTCGTGACCGCATCCGGCACCAGCGGGCTGCCGCAGCTGATGCGGATCTCGCCCTTCACCACCATGTGGCAGGAGCTCGGCAAGTACTTCCATGACGAGCGGCTGCGGCAGCTGTTCGGGCGTTACGCGACTTATTGCGGCTCCTCACCGTTCCATGCGCCCGCGACCCTGATGCTGATCGCGCATGCGGAGCAGGACGGCGTGTGGAGCGTCGAAGGCGGCATGGTTCGTCTGGCGCAGGCGGTTGCTGCACTTGCGGAGAGCAAGGGTGTGCGTATCCATTACAACAGCGGCGTCCGCGACATCACTGCGGCGCATGGACGTGTATCCGGGGTCACGCTTGAAAACGACGAATGGCATTCCGCCGGCGCGGTTTTGTTCAACGGCGATGCTGCCGCGCTCGCCGATGGTTATCTCGGAAAGGATATCGCGCGCGCAGTGCCTCAAGTCGATAAACGTCATCGCTCGCTGTCCGCCGTGACCTGGACCGGCCTTGCAGAGACGCGCGGCTTTCCACTGACGCGGCACAACGTGTTCTTTTCCCGCGATTGCCGTGCCGAGTTCGACGACATCTTCGCGCATCGGCGGGCGCCCGCCGAGCCCACGGTCTATGTCTGCGCCCAGGATCGCGATGACGGCGGCTGGAGCGGCACGGGGCCGGAGCGCCTGCTGATCCTCATCAACGCTCCGCCGGACGGCGACCGCGCGTCAAACCTGGAGATCGAGTCATGCCGCGACCGGACCGTCCTTCAACTGGAGCGATGCGGATTGACCGTCCGGATGTCGCCGACCGCGATGCGCGTGACGACGCCGCAGGACTTCGACTGGGATTATCCAGCGACGGGCGGAGCGCTCTACGGTCAGGCGTCGCACGGCTGGATGGCGTCATTCCGCCGTCCGGGAGCGCGCAGCCGGATGCCGGGTCTCTATCTCGCGGGCGGCAGCGTCCATCCCGGGCCGGGGGTGCCGATGGCGGCGATCTCGGGGCGGCTGGCAGCGCAGGCCTTGATGCAGGATCTCGCTTCAATCAGCCGGTCCCGGACAATGGCTATGCGTGGTGGTATGTCGACGGCCTGAGCGACGATGGCCGCTACGGACTGACGGTGATCGCATTCATCGGCAGTGTGTTCTCGCCCTATTATGCGCGCGCCAGACGCCACGGCGATGCCGACCCTACGGACTATTGCGCGATCAACGCCGTTCTCTACGGTCCGCGGGGCAAGCGATGGGCGATGACAGAGCGGGATCGGCACGCGCTGTGGCGTTCCGAATCGCATCTGTGCATCGGACGCAGCACTCTAACCGATAGCGGCAACGAGCTTTCGCTCTCGATCGACGAGACTTGCGTGCCGCTGCCGTTCCGCCTGCGTGGCACGATCCGACTGCGGCCGGAGATTCTGGGCCGGCAGGATTATCACATCGATCCCGCCGGCCGGCATGTCTGGCGGCCGGTGATGCCATCGGCCCGGATCGAGGTCGAGATGTCAGACCCGGACTTGTCGTGGACCGGACACGGCTATGCCGATCACAATCGCGGCGCGGCGCCGCTTGAAAACGATTTCGCGCGGTGGACCTGGGCCCGCTTTCCGCTGCGGGAGGGCAACGCAATCATCTACGACACCGTGCCGCGGAGCGGGCCGCCGGTCTCGCTGGCCTTGCAACATACGCAACATGGTGCGGAGAGATTTGAGGCTCCCCCCGCCGTCGCCTTGCCACACACCGTGTGGCGGATCGCACGCGAGCTGCGCTCGGACGCTGCGGACGAAACCAGTGCGCGCACGCTGGAGGATACGCCATTCTATGCGCGTTCTGCTGTGACGGCACGAATCCTTGGCGAGCGCGCGACCGGCATGCATGAAAGTCTTTCGCTCGATCGCTTCGCATCGCGCTGGGTGCAGGCGATGCTGCCGTTCCGGATGCCGCGGCGAGCCGGATGGAAGCGCAGCGACGCTTAGGACCCGGCTTTCGACCCTTTCCGCTTCCGTGTCTCGCTACCCGGCCCTTTGCATCTGAGCGCGCCGCTCCCGTTCCAGCCGCTCGAACAGATCGATCGTCCAGATCGCGCGATCGCGCACGCGATACCATGGCGTGACGACCGGCTCGCGCCCGGTAGCGGATGGCATCGCGTCGAGCAGAAACTGGGTGGCGGGCAAGGCCGTCCCCACCGCCGGACGCGACATCCATGCAATTGCCGGAAAGCCCCAAAGCATGACCTCGAGCTTGCGCCGCGACCGCACCACCGCACGTTGCGAGACGCTGTCGAAACTCTGACGCTCGATCTCGCGGCCGATCTCGGCATACAGGATGCGCGCGGTGTGGATCGCCGGCCGGCACGACGCCGGCAACGCAGCGATGGCAGGCGCCGCTCGCCGATAAAGCCGGTCCGCATGCGCCAGCACCGCCCGGATCACCTCGCCAAGTTCAGGCGAAAAGGCCGGCCGCTCGATCATCCGGTCCGGGTCGATGCCGGCGTCCCGCAGCCAGGCCAGCGGAAGATAGACGCGGCCCGCGCGCGCATCTTCGCCGACATCGCGGCAGATATTGGTCAGCTGCATCGCAATGCCGAGATCGGCGGCGCGTGCGAGCGTGGTATGATCGCGGCGTCCCATGACCAGTGTCATCATCATGCCGACACATCCGGCAACGCGCGCGGCATATTGCTCCACATCATCGATGCTCTCATGGCGCCGGCCTTCCGCGTCCCAGGCGAAGCCTTCGAGCAAGGCCTCCGGCAGAGCGCGGGGAATCGCATGCCGCTCGACAACGGCGGCGAAGGCGCGATCGGCCACGCGGTTTTGCGGAACCCCGCGATAGATGCGATCCAGCCGCTCCCGCAGCAGAGCGACCGCGTAACCGGCTTCCCGGCAACCGGCGCCGTCGATGAGATCGTCCGCCTCACGGCAGAATGCATAGAGCTCAGCGGCCGGCGTACGGTACCGCTCCGGCAGGAGCAGCGACGCCGCATGAAACGATCGCGAGCCGCCGCGCAGCCGCTCACGGCAATCGTCGATGTCGGACGGCGTCATCGGTTTAGCGTTCGGCAAAAACCAGGGCATCGGGCACCACCGTGTCGAGTATGCGTGCGGATGAAAGAACGCCGGGCAGCCCCGCTCCGGGGTGCGTGCCGGCGCCGACGAGATAGAGATGTTCGATGTCTTCGCTCTTGTTGTGCGGCCGGAACCAGGCGCTCTGGGTCAGCACCGGTTCCAGCCCGAACGCCGCGCCGCGGAACGATGACAGTCGATCCTGGAAATCCTGCGGGGTCAGCAGCCGCGAGGTGACGATCTCGCTTTCGAGGCCCGGTAACAGCGTTGCCGAGAGATAGCGCGCGATGCGGGCGCGATAGTCCTCCGCCGCCTGGCTCCAGTCGATACCGGCCTCAAGATGCGGCACCGGCGACAGCACGTAGAACGCGTCGCAGCCGTCCGGCGCGAGCGATGGATCGGTCGCAGTCGGGCGGTGCAGATACAGGCTGAAATCGTCGGCGAGTGTCTTGCGGTCGAAGATATCGGACAGCAGCTCCCGGTAACGCGGGCCCAGCATAATGGTGTGATGCTGCACGTCAGGGTATTTGCGGCGGGTCCCGAAATACCAGACGAACAGGCTCATCGAGTAGCGCGCGCGCTCAATCTTGCGATCGGTCCAGCGCTTGCGGTGCCGGGCGTCGATCAGATCCCGATAGGTGGTCGCGGAATCGGCGTTGGATATGACGATGTCGGATGGCAGGAAAGTGCCATCGGCGAGTTCGACGCCGATCGCGGTGCCGTTGTCGACGGCGATCCGGCGCACCGGCGCATTGCAGCGGACCGTGCCGCCCTGCCCTTCGATCAGCCGCACCATGCCGGCAACCAGCGTCCCGGTGCCGCCCATGGCGAAGTGCACGCCGTATTCGCGTTCTAGAAACGCGATCAGGCAATAGATCGACGTCGCGCTGAACGGATTGCCGCCGATCAGGAGCGGATGGAAGCTCAGCACTTGGCGCAGCTTCTCGCTGCGGATATGGCGCGCGACCTCGCCATGGACCGAGCGGAAGCATTTCAGCCGCAGCAGATCAGGCAGGATGCGGACCATGTCGGCGAGCGATCCGAATGGAACGTGACCGAGCCGTTCGAAACCCGCGCGATAGGTCGCTTCGCTGACCGCCATGAAGGCGCGATAACCGTCGAGATCGCCGGGCGCGAGACGCAAGATCTCTCGCTCCATCGCCGAGGGATCGCCGGAATAATCGAAGGTGTCGCCGTCGTGAAAGCGGATGCGATAGAACGGCGAGACCGGCCGCAGATCGATGTCGTCGGCAAATCGGCGGCCGCACATCGCCCATAACTCTTCGAACAGAAACGGTGCAGTGACGATGGTGGGCCCGGCATCGAAGGTGAAGCCGTCCTGCCGGTAGACACAGGCCCGGCCGCCCGGCGCGTCAAGCTTCTCCAGCACGGTGACACGATAGCCGCGCGCACCAAGCCGGATCGCGGCAGCCAACCCGCCGAAACCGGAGCCGATCACGATCGCATGCGGGTGGTCGTCATGCCGCGAGCCGATCGATGCGCGATAGCCGGTGACATCGAGCATGGCTAGGCTGCTCCCGCCGGCACGATTCCGGCTTCGCGCGCCGCTGTGCGGATGATCGCCGCGCATTCGTCCGGCCGCTCTTCATGGGCGAGATGGCCGAGGCCCGGCAGCGTCACGATTGTCGATTGCGGCAGCAATTCGTGGACCCGTTCGGCCTGCGACGGCGGAATGGTGCGGTCCTGCGAGCCGACCACCAGCGTCAGCGGCACCTTCAGCCGCAGTAACACCGCTGCGAACGCGCGCAGGTCCCAATTCGCCATCATGCCGAGCGCGGCGGCCACATGCGCCGGATTGCTTGCAAGGCGCCGATAGAGCTCGATGCCCCGCGTATCGAGCGTCGAACCGGTCTGTCCGATCATGCGCTCGATCGCCTCCGGATCGCGCGCGCGGCGCGAGAACAGGTCCGACACGAACGGCATCACGGTGAGCAGCTTTGCGAGCGGCGCGAAAAATTGCCCCGCCATTCCGCCGAGCGGCAACAGCGCGCCGTTGAGACTGACGATGGCGCGCGGCGCGATCTGGCGCGAGACAGTCATCTGGATCGCCACCGCCGCCCCCGCAGAATGTCCGACCGCGATGTCGGGACGGATGTCGAGCTCGCGCAGCAACCCCGTGATCGCCCGCGCCATGCCGGGCAGCGAGAGGAACTCGCGCGGCGGCGCCTGCGTGAATCCCTGGCCGGGCAGATCGGGGGCGACGAGTGTAAAGCCCGTGGCAAGCAGCGGCATAAGACCTGCCCAGGAATGCGTGCTCGCGCCGGTGCCGTGAAGCAGCAATAACGGCGGCCCCTCGCCCATGACCTGGACATGCCACTGCATCCCGCTGGCGCGGACGAAGCGGCTCGCTTCGCGGTTCGGCCAGTCATGCCCATAGCGCTCCCAGTTCAAGCTTTGCCGCATCCCTCACGGTTCTCACGCGCGCAAACGCGACAATGTTTCGCGATCCCGCCCCAGCGCCTCGATCGCGTTCGCGACAATCCCGCGGCTGTCGAGACCGGCCGTCTCGTACATCGCCGCCGGGCTGTCCTGATCGATGAAGATATCAGGCAGCACCAGACTCCGAATCTTCAGCCCGCGATCGAGCGCGCCGCTTCGCGCCAGAAACTGCAGCACGTGCGCACCGAAGCCGCCGGCAGCGCCTTCTTCAATCGTGATCAGCACCTCGTGCTCCCGGGCCAGCCGCAGGATCAGATCAGTGTCGAGCGGCTTGGCGAAGCGCGCATCGGCGATCGTCACGGACAGTCCGAAGCGTGCCAGTTCGGCCGCAGCCTTGCGGCATTCGGCGAGCCGCGTGCCGAGTGACAAGAGCGCAATGGTGGTGCCTTCGCTGATGACCCGGCCACGTCCGATCTCAAGTGGCGTGCCGGACTCGGGCATGTCGACACCCTCGCCGTCGCCGCGCGGATATCGCAACGCAATCGGTCCGTCGTCATGGGCGGCCGCAGTCGCGACCATGTGCACGAGTTCGGCCTCGTCGGCGGCCGCCATGATGACAAAGCCCGGCAGGCAGCCGAGATAAGCGAGATCGAACGATCCGGCATGCGTCGGCCCATCGGCGCCGACGAGGCCGGCGCGGTCGAGCGCAAACCGCACCGGCAGCTTCTGGATCGCGACATCGTGCACGATCTGGTCATAGGCGCGCTGCATGAAGGTCGAATAGATCGCGGCGAACGGCTTCATGCCGTCGGCGGCAAGACCGGCGGCAAATGTCACGGCATGCTGTTCGGCGATGCCGACATCGAAGAAGCGCTTCGGGAACGCCTTCTGGAAAATGTCGAGGCCGGTTCCGGCCGGCATCGCCGCGGTGATGCCGACGATACGGTCGTCCTTGCTTGCTTCCTTGACGAGGCTTTCGCCGAACACCTTGGTGTAGGACGGCGCGTGGCTCTGCGCCTTGGCCTGCTTGCCGGTAGCGACGTCGAACTTCACCACGCCATGATACTTGTCGGCCGCGGCTTCGGCCGGCGCGTAGCCCTTGCCCTTCTGCGTGACCACGTGCACCAGGATCGGGCCGTTCGGCGCATCGCGGACATTCTTCAGCACCGGCAGCAGGTGCTCGAAGTCGTGACCATCGATCGGTCCGATATAATAGAAGCCGAGTTCCTCGAACAGCGAGCCGCCAGTCCAGAAATTGCGGGCGAAGGCTTCGGTCCGCGCCGCCTGTCCGGCGAAATAGCGCGGAAACATTTTGGAGATGCGCTTGAGCGTTTCGCGGACTGACAGGTAGGTGCGTCCCGAGATCGCACGCGCCAGATACGCCGACATAGCGCCGACCGGCGGCGCGATCGACATGTCATTGTCGTTGAGAATAACGATCAGCCGCGAATCCATCGCCCCGGCATTGTTCATGGCTTCATAGGCCATGCCGGCCGACATCGCGCCGTCGCCGATCACACAGACAACATTGCGTTTCTCGCCCTGCAGATCGCGGGCAACCGCCATGCCAAGCCCGGCGGAAATCGAGGTCGAGGAATGCGCGGCGCCGAACGGGTCGTAATCGCTCTCGGCGCGCTTTGTGAAACCGGACAGACCGCCGCCCTGGCGCAGCGTGCGGATGCGATCGCGCCGCCCGGTCAGAATCTTGTGCGGATAGGCCTGATGGCCGACATCCCAGATCAGCCGGTCGTGCGGCGTATCGAATATATAATGAAGCGCCACCGTCAGTTCGACCACGCCCAAGCCAGCACCGAGATGGCCACCGGTCACAGCCACCGCGCGAAGCATCTCGTCGCGAACATCGTCGGCGACCTGACGCAGGTCGCTTTCCTTCAGCCCCCGCAGATCCGCCGGAATATCGATCCGGTCCAGCAGCCGCGCAGCCTCGCTCCGGTCAGACATGTCTGCCGTGATCGCTTCCGCTGCCGCCAAGGCCCGGTCGCGATCTCCCTGTTCGAAGGCCGGCTGTCCACCAGCCCTGTCAGCAGACTATACACGTTGACACTGATAGTGTCACTCTAAATTGACACTATTCCCTGTCAGGTTCTAGCTGCGCCGCAGCATCGTCACGCCTCGCATACAACGCCTTGACCTGTGCCAGGCCGACACAGGCGGCACCGCCGAGCCGGATGGCGTCCGCCGGTCCGAGTGGCGCGTCCGGATCGCCGAGTTCGCTCAGGCAAATGTCCGCGCGCGAGAAATCCTGCGAGCGGGTCCAGCGGCTTGGCGTCGCGATCGTGAAAATTCCTGCCGCTTTCGCCGCCAAAACACCATTGGTTGAGTCCTCGAAGGCGACACAGCACTCGGGCGGGACGCCCAGCATGGATGCGGCCAGCAAATAGATATCGGGTGCCGGCTTTTTTCGCGAAACGAGGTCGGCGGACACGAACGCCCCGATATCGGATGCGCCCTCGCGCCCGAGCACAGACAGAATCAGCGGCTGCATGTTGGCCGACGCCGAGGTCGCCACAACACCGATCCTCAGGCCGGCCTGCCGAGCCTCTGCCATCAACCGCCGCACGCCCGAGCGCAGCTTGGCTGCCCTGTGTTCCAGCAACTCGCCGTAGATGCGGGTCTTTTCGCGATGCACAGCGGGGACGACAGCATGCAGCGCCAGCTTCTGCTCCGGCGTGAGCGGACACCCATCGATGAAATGCCTGATGCGATCCGCGCCGCCGGACACCGTCAAAAGCTTCTCGTACACGTCCGGTTTCCAGTCAAAGCCAAGCTCGAATTCGAGAAAGGCCTGATTGAATGCCCGGCGATGCAGTTCGTCGGTATCTATAAACGTCCCGTCGAGATCGAATACGAGCGCTTGGAGTGTCATCGCGGCCCCCGGCTGTTTGAGAAGCAACTCCCCGCAAAGGCAGATCAGCAAACCCTATCCGCGGCACGTCGTGCCGTCGCGCAATGTTTTCATCGCGCAGTCGCATGACGCGCGAGAAATGCCTCGTAGCGCCGCATAAAGTCTTCCCGCATTTCGAAATGTGGCAATGCACCCGTCTGCATCCGTTCGATTGTCCAGTTCGGTCTGACCGCGAACTCCTTGAGTCCGCTATAGTCCACGAAATCTCCACGCACGCCATGCGCGACCCACACCGGCATCGCGAGCGAGCGATAGATGCGCGTGATGTCCTTGCTGAAGAGATAGCCCGAGACGAAGCGATACGGCGCGTGGCGCGCGCCCGGCTGGTGTGTGGTCAGGTAATCGTAATCGAGCAGATCTTCGTCGATCTCCGCCCTGCCATAGGTCTTTTTCAGGAAGAACCGGATGCTCATGCGCGAGCTTAGCAGCTTGAAGAACGACTTGCTCCAGAGCGGGTTGCGAAAGAATGCGTAAAGCCAAGGCATGCCGCGCGTCGTGCCGGGCGCGTCTTCATAGGGGCCGCGGCTGTCCATCCCGGTCGGGCTGATCAGGCCTAATGTCCGATAATGCTCCGGCCGCTCCGCCGCCGCCCGGGACAGGAATTCGCATCCGAGAGACAAGGCGATTGCATCGAACGGCTTGTCGCCATGCTCGGAGCGAATGCGATCAGCCATCGCATGAACCGCATCGGTCATGATCCGCGGGTCATAAGGCCGGTCCGACCGGTCGGAAAATCCAAAACCCGGCAGGTCGGGAGCATAGACCGCGCGCCGCGAACGAAAGTGATCGTAAACCGGCTTCATTTCGTAGGCCGAGCCGGCAGCATTCATGCTGTGGATCAGAAGCAGCGGCGGCGCATCCTGCTGGCCATCCCGATAATAGCTGAGCGGGCCCGCACGCGATGAAAGCGCGATGCGTTGTCCGGTCAGGGCATTCGGCAGATCAAGCGTCATTCATTTCCTCGACATCCGGAAGCGTAACGCATGGTAGCATACAAGGTTGCGGCACGCGCATACGGCGCAATGTCACTTGCTCGGCCATACACCTTCATTGCGCGAGAAACTCCCGCACCGGCATCAGCGCCTGCGCCGGCGCTTCTTCGTGCGGCACATGGCCCAGATCGGCAAATGTCACGACCCTGGCCTGCGGCATTTCGCGGACATAATCCGCTGCATTGCGCACCGGGATCATCGCATCCTTGTCGCCCCAGACCAGCAGAACCGGAATCTGTATTTGCCGCAGCAATGGTACCGGATCGCGCAAGACAGTCTGCTCCATCCGCGCAATCAGCGCGCTCCGGCTCCCGGGAGCCAGCATCAGATCGTAGTAGCGATCTACGGTGTCCTCGGTGAGCAGCGCCGGATCGCCATAAGCTTGCGCGAGGCTCGAGCGGACCATCGATCTGGGCAAGATGTAGCGCATGACATGCGCCATTGCGGGTACCTTTGGCTCTTTGCCGTACGCAAATCCTTTGCTGGCGAAGCCATCGGGCGCGATCAGAACCAGCTTTGTCACCCGTTCCGGATGGCGCGCAGCGAAACTCCAGGCAATGCGCCCCCCGATCGAATTGCCGATGAGTGCCGCCCTCGCGACACCGAGACGATCCATAAGAGCGAGGAGGATATCCATCGTTCGCGGATCGTCGTATCGGCCTGTTGGATCAGGCTCCGACAGACCAGATCCGGGCAGGTCGATACGGATGACACGGTACTGATCTTGAAGCGCCTGAGCCCACGGCTCCCAGGTGTGCAGGCTCGATCCGAAGCCATGCAGCATGATCACGGCTGGATTCGATTTCGCACCGCTGTCGCGGACATGGAGACGAACATTCTCCACGCTGGCGATGTCCGCATCGGACGCTCGGTACTTGCTCTGCAATGCGGCGCGTGGCCGATCCGGGGTCCAAAGCCACACTCCGACGATAGCGCTGGCAACCACAAGCAGCGAGAGGGATACGACAATTGCGAGTTTCAATCGCAATCCTCCCTCGACCAGCCGGACATCGTCGTGTGGAGCAAGCAAAGCCGTTGCTCGCGACAACGCGCGTCCACTTCAATGCAACATTTCATTTTGATGTCCATCAATGCGCTTGCAGCGGATCATCCTATCGTTACAACGATAAACGTCGGAGGAGACCGTCTTGGGCGCGTACCAAACAAAACCTCTTCGGTGCGAGGCCCATCGCTGGAATGCGTCGGAGCCTCGGGACACTTGGCCGGACTGGCTTCGTTCCGCGATATTGGACACCAGGCATCGCCTCTTCGGGAAAATCAGCCACCATGACGATAGCCTGCGCGTTACGACAGCGTATGGACAGGTGACGGCCGAAAACGGCGACTGGATCGTCTATTGGCTCGGCGCGAGACAAGAGCTCGAGGTCTTTTCGGATGAAGACTTCCGACGAAAATTCGATCCGGCCGCGTACCCGGATGACAGCGAGAATCCGAACGACCGGACCGCAAAACAAGCGCTGCGTGACATTCATGCCCGCCGGCCAAAATAACCGACGGCGCGCGTAAACGCGCAGGCTTCTGGCGCGCTGCGGCGCTCCGAACACCCGACAGGCCGTCGCACAATTTCGACAGCATCGGCCTGCTCGCAGGTCAGAGCGCTGAGCGTACGGCATTCGACAGGGTCGCAGCATCGGCACGCGGCAACGGCAGATAACGCGCGTGCATTTCGTCTGCCAGCCGCCGCGACGCCGGATGCGGGTGCTGCGAGGTATCGACCAGCAACGCACTGATTCCGACCGATCGTAGATTCCGCGCCGCTGCCAGCGCATCGGCCTCTGCGCGTTCGCGGCCGGAGCCGCCGTCGCGCGCAATATTGGCACGGCCGTCGGTCAGGAGAACAATCAACGGAGTCTGCCCGCGCCGCATCGCCATCTGTCCGGTGACGCAGGCTTGATCTAGGCCGGTTGCGAGTGGTGTCGCGCCACCGGCCGGCAACTCCGCGAGTGAGCGCTTGGCGCGGGTCAGCGAACGCGTTGGCGGCAGCAGGAGTTCGGCACCCTGTCCGCGGAAGGCCAGCAGCGCAACCTGATCACGCCGCACATAGCAATCGGCGAGCAGCAATTCGACCGCGCCCTTGGCTTCCGCGAGGCGATGAAATGCCGACGAACCGGACGCATCGACAACAAAGATCGTCAGCGTCTCGCAGGGTTGCTTGAAGCGAATGATGCGGAAATCCTCGCGTCGCACCTGCACACGCGTTCCGGTGCGCGACGCGCCGCCCGCGCGCAGGCGCTGCCACGGCGCGGCAGCTTTCATGGTTTCGACGAGGTTCAGTCGAATTCCGGGCTTGAGGTCGCCCGGCCGCGTGCCCGCCGGCCGACCGCGCCGCATGGATGCGCGAAGATTGGCGGACCGGCCACCGGTCGAATTGCGGGTGCGACTCACCGGACCTTGGCCGAGCTTGTCCAGCAGACCCGGAGGAATGGCGGCCCGCATCGCCTCCAGCACAATCTCGCTTGCGGCGTCCGGCAATTCGGCGCTGTCGGATTCCTTTTGCTCGCTGGTGTCCGGGGGCGGCGGAGCTTCGTCTTCCTGCTGAGCAGCCGGCATCATCGTTGCGCGCGGCGCCAGCACCAGCCGTGCCGCGACCGCGGCATCCTCCGGCGCAATCGTCATGCGTCCGGTCAACGCGGCATGGATGCGCGCAACCCGGAGCGCGAAGATCAGGGCGCGGCTCGACTCGACACCAAAGACCGTTGCAGCTTCGGCGAGCGCACGCGTGATGCGCTCGTCGGCACGAATATCGGGTAGCCGTTGGCGAGCAGACGCAATGGTCTTGCGATCGAATGGCAGTTCATCGCGGTAGAAGGTGTCATCGATCTGCGCAATCAGAGCGAGACGATCGAGCAACGCAGACGGGGCGAGTTCATCAGCGCCGATCCCCTCGTCGAGCAGGATCAGCCCCACTCGGCACTGCACCCGCTCCGTCAGTCCCTCCCGCTCGATGGCAACATCGCCGCTGTCGAGCGCCGCGCCGAGCCTTGCCGCCAGCGACGCCGATATGCGCTCGGCCGACGGAATTATGATCACGCCGCCGTCGCACTCGGCGAGCACGCCGCGCGCGAGCACAGGACGACCGGACCGCAAGGTGGCCGCAAGGTCGAGTCCGCCGAGCAGGCGATCGTCATCGATGGACGGCGGAATTTTGCGCACCGGTTTGTCCGGCGGCAACATGGCACGAATGCACGCAACGAACCGGTCGCGGCCCTCGCTTGCCGGCGACCGCACGACCAGACCACCAAGCGCGACGGGGACAACCGCGAACATGCACGCGGCCAGCGCCGCATCATTGTATCCGTTCGCCGGCAGTGCGCTCATGCTCCGAACATGTCGGCCATGACGCGATCGATACGCGCCGTGGAGCCGACTTCATCGAGCGGATCGCGGCGCAGGCGATGACGCAGCGCAATCGGCGCCGCGCGACGGAGGTGGTCGTCGCTGACGCTTTTGTCTCCATCCAGACTCGCGATCGCCCGCGACGCCCGGATCAGAGTCAATTCGCCACGCAAGCCGTCGGTACCAAGATCCATGCACAGCCGCGCGGTGCGCTCGCGAACCTTGTCGCTGACGGTGACGGAGGGCAGTCTGGTCCGCGCCGCCTGCAGCGAACGGCGAACCGCCTTATCCGCCTTGGTCCATTTCTGCATGAAGGCCGCCGGTGCCTGATCGAACTCGTCACGCCGGCGCACCACCTCGATGCGGGTCTCGATATCGGACGGCGTTCGGACTTCGACCGACAAGCCGAAACGATCCAGCAATTGTGGGCGCAATTCGCCCTCTTCCGGATTGCCGGTCCCGATCAATACGAAGCGCGCCGGATGGCGGACGCTCAACCCTTCGCGCTCAACCACGTTCTCGCCCGAGGCGGCGACGTCCAGCAACAGATCGACGATGTGATCCTCCAGCAGGTTGACCTCGTCGATGTAAAGAAAGCCCCGATGTGCGCGCGCCAGAAGCCCCGGCTCGAAGGCCTTGACGCCCTGGCTCAGCGCACGCTCGAGATCGAGCGCACCGACCACGCGATCCTCAGTGACGCCAAGCGGCAGATCGACCACCGGCACCGGTGCCAGTTTGCTCTTGTGCGGACCATTGCGGGCGCGCTCCTGGCATTCGGCACATCCGGAGCCGTTGGCGCCGGGATCGCATTGGTAGCGGCACCCAACCACAACACGCATTTTCGGCAACAGCGCCGCCAGCGCGCGCACGGCGGTCGACTTTCCGGTGCCGCGGTCGCCGAACACCAGCACGCCGCCGACCGATGGATCGACCGCAGCAATCAGAAGCGCGAGCTTCATCTCGTCCTGGCCGACGATTGCGGAAAATGGAAACACCGGTCGCATCGGCTAGCTCCGGCCGCAGGCCGGCAGCGCATGCTGCGGGTCCGTGCAAAGGCCTGTCGGCCTTGCCGGATCAGCGCGAACGGATGCAGCACCCCGGTTCATGCCGGGCATCATAAGTGAGCGACAAAATAAGTGTCAATATTAATTGACACTTATTCCGGAATTCGCCCAGTCAGGCTATTGCCGCGGCGGTGGCGCTTTCTGCTCGCCGGCCGAGTCGCCCTGACCGCTGGTGGAGGTGGTTGGCGCCGGCGTGGTGTCGAGCGGCGAAACGCGATCGTTCTGCGCGGGCTGCTGGGCCTGGATCGACATGTCGCCACCGCGCGCGGTCTCACTGGCACTCTCTCGGCTGTTATAGCCGAAAGCGAGCAGCCCCATGGCGACGAGCGCAACGGCGCCAAGGCCGAGGATCTCGACGGCGGCGCCGCCACTGCGGCGATGGGTGGATGTCTGCAAAGCGTCATGTGTCATTGAAAGCCTCCTGATGCGGTCGGTAACAGCGCGGAGGCTCAAGTCCCCGCAGCTTGAAACGTTCCTCGAACGCACTTCGTGTGCGTCTGATCCACAAGCGCTTCCGGATACAGACTCAAATTCCGATCTTCTGATGTGCGCAATTGGCCAGCAGCCGCGATCATGACCATGCGCGGCACAGCACACACGCTCCGGCCGGCTCTTCGTTTAATAAAGCTCGCATGGACAACGCGACGACTGGCTATCACACGACCGCGAGCAAAGCGTCAGAAAACTCTGACACTTGCGATCAGGAACGGATGCCATTGCAAAGGATTACTCTCCAGAGGATCAGGAGACCGCAATGGATATCATTCCCGCCCTTATGTTCATGACGCTCGGCGCCGTCCTGCTGTTTGCCGTTTTGCAGTTCGCTTACTTCCTGCGGAAGCGCACCAATCGCAACGCAGCCAAAGACGCGTTGATGGACTAACGCAGACCAAGATAGCCGCAGGAGCCATCTATGATCTCAAATCCCGCAGATCCCGTCGTCATCTCAGAGCCCACGGTCAAGGTCATGGGTGTCATGACGAAACTCTGGGACTACCAGCCCGGGGCCAACAACATGGCAGAGTGGAAAGCGCACGCCGGCTGGCTGGTTCAGGCGATTGCGGAGCGTCGCCCGCGCTCAGAGTTGGATTGGTACATGAGTCGTGTTCAGATGCACATGAGCATGGGCGGGTCGATGGCGTTCCGAAAAATCGTCGACCGCTCGATCGAAATCCTGGCCAGTCCTCCGACAGAAGCAGAAGCGGCTCGCGTGGAGAAGCTGAATCCCACAACGGCGTAGAGTGGTCTTCGGCCCCGCGGCGAGATTTCAAACCGAGATATCCCCGGCCGCAGAGGGTAAGCTGATAACTGCGGACGCCAAAAAGCCGCCGCGACACGAGCGTTCGGCCGGTTCTCCCCAGTGCATCTATAGCTGCGAATACGTGGTGGGCCCGGCAGGACTCGAACCTGCAACCAGACCGTTATGAGCGGCCTTCTCGACCTGGACAACTTAATAACAACTGGCGTTTTTCGTGGTGTCCGACCACGTTTGTTCGCTTCTGTTCACGGGGTTTCTGTGGTCAGTCTGTGGTCCGTTCCTGAAGGTTACCGGAAGCCTCAGCTTCCAGTTCCCCCTCATTTTTCCGAGGGGCCGCCTCGCTGGACACGCGGTCTGAGCCGAATAACCTCGGTTGAAGCGCTCCCTGAGCGACCTTGCAAGCTTGAAATCATTTGAGTAGAACAAAGAAAGAACTATACTTATACGTGTACCAATCGCCGCGATCTAATTGGAGCGTGAAATTTTGAGCACGAAGGCTTTCTCAGTGCCGCCGACCTCGGTGATCGAACTCAGATGGGACGAACCGACAGACGATGACATAAAAGCAGCGCGGGAGCTGATAGATGCAGTGCATTATCAAGGCCGCGCTGCAGATGGGGAATGCGTAGTCGCGTTTGCCAACACAAAAGAGGCTATTGCTCTAAGCCCGGACTTTGTTCCGCGTTCGATACGTGGCGATTTGTGTCTAGTAGGGGCAGCAATAGTGAAGCGAGGAATTTCGTATTCCAAGCCGAATGGCAGGAAGGACTTAGTCGATCAGAAGTTCGCATCGCTTAAGATCGATAAGTTAAGTCGAGGCGAGGTCGTTACTCGGCTAGGGCTGGCACTTATATCGCGCGTCGCTGTGGAGCCAATGCTTCAACGAATGGACATCGGACGAAGGTTGGCTGTTGAATGCAGGAGGCGCGCTCCAGACTTCGTGCAAGGTTCGCAATACGTGGAAGTCATGACTAGCCAGAGGTTGCAAGATGCGCAGAGGCTACAAAAAACCGGAGCAAAAAGTGACTTCCTTCAAGCAGCTGGCTTTCGATTGGCGCCCCAGTTCACCAAGATCTACCCACCACGGCGCGACGGTCGAAACCGACGACTCTATTACTGGGCAGAGGTGCTGCGGTGAAAAGCTAAAGCAAGATCGCCTTTTTGTTGCACTTTCGGAAGAGCCATTTGAATGGTTTCGTTCCGGACACAAAAAATGGGAACTTCGGAAGCTTGGTAGGCAGTTTACGACCAAGCATGTGCGGATAGGGCGGCGTGTAGAACTGAGGAAAGGTTACCGAGGCCCTGCTTCATTGTGGGGGGAGATTGTGCGAGTGATTGAAGCTCCCAGTATCGATCAATTTTTTGAACAGGTACCGTTCGAAGAGGTAATTCCGGCAGCCCGTTCGCGGGAAAATGCGGTCGAAATAGCAAGCGCTATTCTGAACGTATCGCCTCACACACCGGTGCTCGGTTTTTCGATTTCACGACTTTGAACCCACAAATTCCATTAGTCTCTGACCTGCTCCCGCTGGTGCTGAGCGGTAAGAAGACTTCAACTGTTCGCGTAGGGAGGCGCAACTACAAGCTTGGGCCAGCCACAATTGTCTCGGGTGACGCAAACGTCACTGTTCTCATAACGGAAGTCCAACATACGACAGTCAGACAACTAAGCGACCAAGTTGCCCGTAAGGAGGGATACGTATCGAAGTCGGAGCTACTAGCCGCCTTGCTGCGCTTTTATCCCGATTTGGAAGACGATCGAGAAGTGACTGTCGTCAGCTTTGAACGAACATGAGTTGGATACGAATTAAAATTTTCATCGTTCCAGTCGAAAACGGCAATCCTGTGCCGGCTGATCCAGCGCGTCGATTCATTTCGCAAATCAGGGATGATGCGCTCTACGGCACTTACGGGAAGCTGGATGATGACTATTGGAAGTCTCGTATGGCGACAGTGCCCGAGGCGTTGTCAGCGGTTCAGGTGTTGAGCGGTCCTACTTTAGTAGATGGGCTCAATTGCTATGAATTCGAATTGAGTTTGGCTAGCGAATTGTTCCCGCCGGCAATGGGGGGAATTCAACATCTCTTTGGGATGCTCGCTGGTGACTTGCTGCGCTTTACCCTGCCGCCAATCCACTTAAAAAGTTGGGAGATTAGGGGCATTGCCTTTCCTGACGATTTCTTAGAGCAGCAGTTCAATTCCTTTCGACGCGAAATAGCCAATGACGTTAAAGCAATTCGGTCATCGTTCAGGCTGTCCGAGGGGCTGCCTTTGCTAGCATTTTCATTTAAGCCTCGCGTTGGCTTTAGCCTGAGCGGTTTGCGTGAAGTTGCAACAAGCGTGCTCGGAGCCGGTTTCAATATTGTTGAGCTTGACACGAGACATTTGCCGCTTAGTTGCGAGGAATTGGCAGATTTGATTGATCTAGCAAGCAGCTTGCCAGACAAGTTTCCGAGGCATGTTGCTCGCCTATCTTTGAACCTTTCAATGCGGACCGATCTAGCGGTCGAAGCGGCTCATCGTCTTTGTGAAAGCTGTCCGCAACCCGTAATCTTGAAAGTGGATGGCGGTTTAAACGGCTTGTCGTCTGTGCAAGCAATTAGAGGTCGGCGGATCAAAGACGGGCGTAAGCTTGGTCCGATTCTCACATGTTACCCTCTTATTCAGAATGCCATATCTCGATACGTCCCGGCAGATCAATATGTAAAAGCGTTAGCATCTTCCGGCGTTGATATAATTTATCCCGGCGGAAGGCCGGATATTGGTAAGATGGTTCGTCCCCTCGAAGGCGGGGGGGAGAGCAATCATATTGGTCCCGTAGAAAGATACAGAGAGCTCTCGAAAGAAGGGTGGCCGATGCTTTCGGTCGCGGGGGGGATTTACCCGGGTCAGCTGCAGGCGTTCTACGAGTTGCTTGGACCCGACGTGGCTTGGTTCTTAGGTGGAGGCGTTTCGCTGCACAAAGATGGCCCGGCTGCCGGTGCTGCGCTTTGCGTACAGATTGCTCAAGATGCAGCTAACAAGAAGCGGAAAGCGGGCGGCAGTTGGTCAGCTGACATTGATGAAAAGCTTTCTGAGCAAGCAGATAGCATGTTCAAAGATCGGTCTATGCTTGGCGAGGATCAGTTAAGGTTTGTATCGCCGAGTTCACATTTGGCAAAAGTATATGGATTGGAGCCTCACAAGTTTTGATCAGGTCGCCCTCTGGCTATGGTGCCTACTCACCGGCGAGGTGGGCAAGCCCGTATTAGGTTTCGTCGGCTTAGCGGGCCTGTTCGGCATAATTCGCTCACTCGCAACCCTTCCAGTACCGAAGTCCGAATTTATCACGGTCTTCAACAAAAAGACCCGTTATCGAAGATCAACGGTGTTCTTGGGCGTATTCACAATGTGCGTTCTCGTAGTGGCGCTGTACTGCTATGTCAGGTCATCAGAGTTCCTGAAACTGTTTGGCAAAGTTTGCGAGCTTCCCGTTGCTGTTGCAGATTCTGCCATTACGCTTTTGCCCCTATTCGTTTCGCTGCTCCTTGGATTGCTTCTTTCCGCTTGGTTTTATTGGCGGGTCAACGTGATCAAACACAGTTCACAATAGCGGCAACTTTGCGCGGCTATCCAACGATTGCGATGCGGAAGCTGGTCATCTCAGGCCGTGATGTAGCCGCACCGCTTCATAAACCACGTCCAGCCGAATCCGAAAGCCAGCCCCATAACGCCAAAAATTGCGATGTTAGCGGGGGAAATGTCTGCGCTCCACCAAGCCATGAACCCGGCCCAGAACAAGCCCATGCATACGGAGATGAGGATAGTTTTCATTTGCGCCTCCTGTCCGTTTGTCGAGGGGCGGCCGAGACAGGTTCAACGCTGAACACGCTTTCGGGATTATTCGTCAGATCCCTTTCCCCGTTCCTTTGGTCAACGGTCCCACTTGATCGCAGTCGGCCTCCGGCTAAGGGTACGCCCCTTCCACAACACGGCTGTAACAGTATGATCGCGACGGGAGTGTGTAGAGCTCAAACCATATCGCTGTTCTGTAGGAGCATGCGCTGCTCCGATAGTGATTTGAGACGAGAAAGAGGCGGATGACGAAATACAAAGTGATGATCGACGAGACCTCGCATTTTCAGGATGCGGACGAAAGATTTGACCACGGTGTTTTTGAAAACATTATCGATGCACAAGAGGCTTGCGAGCGGATTATCGACGAAAGCCTGAAAGAGCTCTTCAAGCCCGATATTTCTGCGGACGATTTGCTCTCTGCATATGGTAATTTCGGTTATGACCCGTTTATCGTCCCCTTAGAGCCGGGCGTTTTGCAGTCGAGGTTCTCGGCTTGGGAGTACGCTCAAGCACAATCACGGCGATTGTGTAAAGACTGGCATGGGCTTGTCCAGCTTGAGAGCGCATTAGGTCACGCCCACCAAAAAAGCGGTCTTGCCCCGTCGGGGGTGGTCACCACTCTCGTGAACATGTTTCGGTCTGCACTTTCATTCGTACTCGGTCGTGACAGTCGCGAGGAAAGGTGGTGGATTGATCGATATCAGATTGCTTTGGATCGAGGAGTTTTACCGCAATTGCCGAGCTCCTTCGCTGAGTTCAAGCGGGACTTGTCGGGATGGGGCTACGGTCCGACCGCAGCAGCTCCATTAGAAGGGAGTATTGTTGAGCGATGGATTGATCTATACCGCGCAAGGCGACGCATTTTCGACATACGTTCAGCGGATCAGCGCAGAGTTGATACAGAGCGTAATACGGCTGCGATGCTCGCGCTCAAGCCGCGATACCTCGCAATGGCAAACGCTCTAGTCGCTCAGGTGTTACCTGATCAGCCCGCAACAGCGGAGCTGCTTGAGGAATTTGATGGGCGCCTAAAATCCGCAATGGGCGAGGCCGCTGCAGGTTATGACGAATTGATCGCGGAAGGTGGCGAACCCGTCGAGACATGGTGTGAGCGGCAGTTCAAATTTAAATGTAACGACCTTCTAATAATGCTTGCGGCACAAATGCAGGTGACCTCCCGCTTTGAGCACGTCCCAATAAGACTGCTCTCGTTGGTCGATCTGGCTCGATACGAGCTATGGGATGCTAGACGGACGATTGAGGAGCGCATGTGGCAAGCCACAGATGACTTTCCGGCTGAGAAACGGGGAGAGCTCCGCCGACAATGGCATGAGATACTGTTGCGGTGTTCGACCACGGCCGGGTGTGAACTCTTGAGCCGCTTCAACGACAACGAAGCTCTGGCCGCGCGTAATCTCGATCGAGTGCATGGCATATTCTACGCAGCCGCTGAGCGGGAGTGGGCACGGATACGAAAGAGATTTTAGCCACGTAAAAAGTTCAGGCTCCTCAGACATTCTTCATTCAATGCGCTTGATCAGTAGCCCAAACCAAGTAGCGCGATAGCGCGTATCGCACAGACGCCTTACGCCTCCCCACGGTCGTTAAGGCACATTTTTTGTTCGTAAAACAGCCATTTTCCGAACAGTTTCCCCTCAAACCCCGAGCAAAACATGGCCAAAACCGCCGCAAAACGGACCCCCTCGCCTATCGTAAAACGAACAGTCGTCATGCCACGTCGGCCAAAAAATGCCGATATGCGCACGCGCGAGTATCTAACCGACGACGAGGTGCAGCGCCTGGCCGAAGCCGCCAAAGGCAATCGTCACGGCCATCGCGACGCAACCATGATCCTGGTCGCCTACCGCCATGGCCTACGCGCCTCAGAGCTTACTGATCTGAGGTGGGACCAGATCGAGTTCAGCTCCGCAACCTTGCATGTTCGGCGCGTCAAGCAAGGCACGCCTAGCACCCATCCAATTCTGGGCGACGAACTCCGAGCTCTACGCCGCCTTCAGCGCGAACAGGATCCGAAGTCGCCATTTGTTTTCACCTCAGAGCGTGGCACGCCCTTCACTACCGCGGGGTTCGCGAGGTTGGTGGAGCGTGTTGGCGTTGTGGCGGGTCTTGGCTTCAAGGCACATCCACATATGCTGCGACACGCCTGCGGATATACTCTGGCCAACAAAGGACATGACACTCGCGCTCTACAAGCTTATTTGGGCCATAGAAATATCCAGCACACCGTTAGGTACACCGAGTTGTCGCACGCTCGCTTCAAGCACTTCTGGCGGGACTAAGCTCATGCACTAACAACGGCCGGATGTCCGCTTGGTGCCATGTGTGGACGGCTCCGAGTTGGCAAGGATTTTCTTCACGCTTGCAACATTAGTCAGTGCGGCCATGTGTTCGGCTTTTAGATGCGATTCAGATGACCGCTGGCCATAATGCCCTCCGCGGATCAGGTCCGACCAAGCGCTCGCAGTTATCGATGCGAACGATTAGCCCGGCTATGATCACCTCACATCGCTCCTCCATGTGAGACACGATCAAAACAACCATCCTTACGATTCGGATATCTGGACCAACGAATTGACATTTCTCAACGCAATACGACCGTGCCCAAGATAACGCAAAATGCCCATGCCGGCAGCAAGGATCAGGATGAACCGCAATCCTTCAAGCGCAATATAGGCTTTGTGCAAGGGTGTCGGCGAAACGATTTCGCCCTTCATGATTTGCAGAACTCGCGCGTCGAGCAGCGGCCTCAGCGCGAAAGTTTCCGCGGCCATGACGAGCACGACGACGGCGATCAATGCGACGATCGAACCGTGCACCTTCCCGGTTCGCCATGCGGCGACGAGCAGCGTCGCCGATGCGGCAGCAAAACCCCATTCCACCAATGACAGCACATGAAACGTCCAGCGGCCGACGTCGAGCGCTTGCGCCATGGGCAGGCTTGGCGCCAAAAATTTAGCTGGGGTGGCGATAAACGACACGCCCAGCAAGACACCGGCCCAGACAAACAGGATCGCGACGATGACACGGGTCATTGGTCGGCCTCCGCGCGATAGAACGCGAGCAGATAGACGCTGTCTTCATCGAGAAACGCAACGTGATATTGCGCTTCCGGCTCGTTGGATTTGCCTCGCTCGCTGCTCCGATGAGCGCGTCCTCGTGGTTGCGATCGCGGCAAAAGCTGCATCCAAGCAGCACCTTCTTTTACGGCTGCGACGGTACGTTGGCGCGGGCCCATCTAGGGGTCGCTATTTCTCCCCGGCTGGTAGCAATCCCCAGTTCCAGACTGTCTGCAATCCGGCGGGCACGGTCGATAAAGACATCGGCCGCTGCTGGGGGACACATATTCCTGGCCGTCATTTCGAAGATCTCAAGCCACCGCTCGAAATGCGCACGTTCGACCGGCAGAGGCATATGCGCCCGCATGGGTTGTCCATGATATCGGCCGGACATCAGCACCACAGACGACCAGAATGCACAAAGCTTCTCTAAATGATGGCTCCAGTCATCGATCTTTGCCTCAAAGATTGGACCGATAAGGGGATCCTTTCGAACCTGCGCATAGAACGTGACTACGAGCGCGCTGATCATAGCCTCATCGATCCCGGTTCGATCCCTGATCTCCGCAGATAGCCGAGCACGCCGCGTTTGAGCCTCCATCTACCATCTCCTAAAAGATATATCTTAAATGTTGCTTTATTCGGAGCCGGTGTTATTGTCAATCGATAGATCGGAGGCGCGCCATGGGACATTCAGCACCCATCATCAATGCGTTCACTACGGTTCTGCTACTGCCTGGCGACATCGCATGCGACGCACTCGGGGTCGGCAAAGCCGATAACCGCGACTTGCTTCGCATGCTCATCAACTCGTTTGCCTGGGCCTCACTTGGCGCGCTTATTGTTGGCTTCGTGATTTAAGCGTCATCGGCTTACCCTCTTTGCGCAGGCTGGCCCTACACAACGACCTGCACGAGAACGACGGGCACCCGTTTCGGAGCGATGGATGATCCCATGCGTCTGACCACATTGTCGGATTATGCGTTTCGCGTTCTCATGTACGCCGCGGTCTCTGGTGACAAACTCCTCACTATCGAGGAGACCGCCCGCACCTATCAGATATCGCGGGCGCACCTGATGAAGGTTGTCAATATTCTGGTACGGAAGGGCTTCTTGAAAGGCGTCCGCGGCCGCTCAGGTGGCTTCATGTTGGCTAAGGCTCCGGATGCCATCGTCGTCGGCGACGTGGTCCGCGCAACCGAGCCAGACTTCGCGCTCGTAGAATGCTTTGCCACCGGAAATCAGTGCATCGTCACGGGCTGCTGCAAATTACCCGCAATGCTCAATGAGGCCCTCAATAGCTTCATCACGACACTCGATCGATACACGATCGCGGACCTGATGCTTGAACGGTCGGACTTCCATGCTCCCAAACGAGCTCGTACTTTTGGTACGCGCGGGCCCACAATCAGGACCGCCGCGGAAGCCTGACATGCTTCTGCTCGTCACTCGATGGTGGCACCGGCCCTCGCGGTCGCCGAGATCACAACCGAGATGCGAGTTTTCCTCCCCTGCACTCATGCCGCGACCGACGGGCTTATCAACCGCCTCTTTATGAAAGGCATGAAACGATGACGTCAGATCCGCCTACCAGCATCAAGACCGCACCGTCGTTTCCGCAGCTTGATTCCGAGCCGCTCAGCCGCTGCCGCTCCGGCGTCACGGACGGTTCACAGCAATCCCCCCGTAAGGTCGAGCGCGACGGAGACGAATTCGTCCTCGATGCGTCCCTTGTCGGCGAATTGCTTGACGTCCCGCCCAGCGACGTCCCAGCGCTCATGCAGAACGGTCGCATCAGCGGCGTGTGCGAGACGGGCGTCGATGCGGATCAAGGCACATTCCGGCTGAACCTGTTTTACCTCGGGCGCCATGCAAGGCTTCGCGTCGATAGTGCGGGGCACATCCTGCATCGTTCGATCATTGATTTCGGCGATGCACCTCGACTGCAGCGACGAAACAAGACCATCGCCTCCGATCGATAGCCCGGACAGCCGCGCCCATGCGGCCATCACCGGCGCTCGTCGGCACAACAGCGGATTTATAGCCTTTCGCTATCGCCCAGCCCAGGCTGGTGGCCGCCCCGCCAGACCGGGTCCGTACAGCATCACGAAGCCGCCGAAGGCAGCGACCCAGGCGATGCTGGCGGCCACGATCAGCACCATTGAGCCATTGAAGGCGGCCACGATCCGCAGGATCGCAGCACAAAATACCAGCAGGTAGATCGCCTGGGTGCCAATATCGGCTGTCAAAGGTTGGCCGGTATGGCCCAGGCTCGCGCGCGTCATGATGGCGAGCGTCATCATGCCGAATGCGCCAGCGGTCCATGCATGAATACCTGCACTGGAAGGCACCAGCGAGGGATCGACAATCGAAATGCCCAAGAGGGCAAATCCAATCGGAACGAACGCGTAAGCGACATGCAGCACGAGCACGAGTCGATCGGATAATGTGCGGGCCCCTGCCCACCGGATGAGCCGGACGGCCTGCAGCGCGGCGGCAACGATGAGAGCAACGCCGGTCATGGCATGATTGGGCAATACGACCCAAGCCGCCGCCGCAAGGGCACTGCCCGCGATGGCGATGACGTCGAAGCGCGAGAATGACGCCGGCAGCCGCCCTTTTTCCTGCCGCGCGAGCCAGTTGCGCGTGAAGCTCGGCACGACGCGCCCGCCAACAATCGCGATCAGAAGGACAATGGCTCCGATACCCATTCGGGTGCCGTAGTCGGCCGCACCATACGCATAGACCTCGGCATGAAAGACGATGTTGCCGGCGATCAACACATAGATCATGGCCAGAACCCGAAGATTGCGCCAGTTGCGTCCGGCGACGATCTCGCGCGCCGCCACCGCCGCGAGAGTCGCCAGAAAGGCCGTATCGATCACGGCACTCGCAGCAATTCCAACATATGCCGAAAGCAGAATGGCTAGCCGGCCCGAGAGCCAAAGCGCGGCAAGCGCCGCAAGCGGGCCACCGCAGACCGGCAGACGGCTCGTCCAGTTCGGGATCGCGGTTAGAAGAAATCCGGCAATGACGGCGGCCAGATAACCATAAAGCATCTCATGAATGTGCCAATCGAGCGGCGAATAAGCCGTGTGCAGCGACAATTCGCCCATGAACTGGGGCACCCAAACAGCGATGCAGACGATGGACCACAGGGCTCCACCGAGAAAGAACGGACGGAAGCCGTAGGAGAACAACGCCGGGCCGGCATACCTCAAACGGCGCTCGAGAGCGGGCGGCGCGGAAGCCGATTGAATAGACATGAGCATTCTCCTAAGCGAAACCGGCGCACGATTTCCGTTTTTCCCGCCCACTCACGGCCCCTGTCAGCAGAGTTTGTGACCATTGAGCCGAAAGCTGGATCACAATTCATCCCGGATGATCGCGGCCTTGCGGACTCAAGCTATGGAACGCCTCTGCAGCCTGCCTCTGCACCGCACTCACTGCTTCCGCCGGATTCATCACACGTTCGTCGATTGACGGCAGCGCTTCGCGATCGGCAATCGATGATAAATGCGGTCCGAGATCGCGCAACAATCCGTCATGGATCGCATAGATCCATCCATGCAGATTGAGCGGCTGCTTACGAATCCAAGCATTCTCCACGATCGGGGTAGCGGCCAGGCGGCGCACCTGCATCTCGATATTGATTTCGCACATCCGATCGATGAGCAAGTTCTCATTCTGAATGCGATCGAAAGTCAGCTGGTGCTTCCGATACAGCATTGCGATCGGCTGCAGCCAGTAATCCAGTAAAGCGCCGCGCTCCTCCGCAAGCGCCCGCCGTATACCACTGCAACCGTAGTGTCCGCAAACAATGATATGCTCAATCCTAAGCTGCTCGACCGCAAACTCAAGAACCGAGAGAATATTCATGTCGCTGGTATGAACCACATTGGCGATATTGCGATGGACGAATACCTCGCCGGGCTCGAGGCCAAGCACGTCATTGGCCGTGACTCGACTGTCCGAGCAACCGATCCAGAGATAACGCGGAGTCTGCTGCTCCGCCATGCGACGGAAAAACTGAGGATCGTCTCGGGTCTTGCGATCGGCCCATGCAACATTCTGATCGAACAGTTCGTCGAGCGTCCGGGACATGGGACATGCGTCAAGAGCAGCTGCAGGAGCTTTTAGCGCAGGCATCGCTCGCCGGCGCCGCGTCCTTCAAAAGCGACCAGCGAACCATCCTTTCCAGCGTCGTGCGCGCCGGGTCGCTGCTGCGTTCGATCGCCGTCATCAGTGACAGCCAGTCTTCGCTCGACGCAAGATTGGAAAAGCGCCGTACTGCGCCGCAGGCATATTCTCCAGGCGTTTCCGCATGTTCGGCGGCGCAACCCTGCACCTGCGCGTAGAGCACGATATCGTCGAGTGCGGCGAGCGCGGCGTCGGCGGCATCTTCGTCTCGCAAGGTCGCGAGGATCGTACCCAGTGTCATGTCACCCTCATTGCACCAGCGGCGATGGCGACGCCGCAATATCCACGCCTTCGATCGCAGCGCGACCGGCCAGGATGGAGAGATATTGCGCAATCGCTGTGCGCCGCACTTTCTCGGACAGCCACTCTGCGATCCGTTCACGCACCTGCTCGAACGGTAACTCCCGTCCCTCGACCCGGCGGTCGACGATCACTATGTGAATTCCGTAGCGGGTTTCGACAGGTTCAGCTGCGACTTCTCCGGCAACGATTGCCGACACCGCACGCTCGAATTCCGGCACGGTCTGGCCCGGGCCGATCTGACCGAGGTTCCCCCCAACCTGCGACGAAGGACAGGCCGACATTTCCAGCGCCAGCGCCGAGAACCGATTCGGATCGCGTTTCAGTTCGTCGATGATCTGCTCTGCCCGCATGTGGCATTCGCCGCGCGCCTTGGCGTCGTTGGGAGCGCATGCGAGCAGAATGTGACGCGCTTCCAGCAAGTCCGCCGAACGGAACCGCTTCCGGTTGGCGGAATAATATCTGCGGCAGGCCTCCTCATCGGCATGCGGTGTCCGCACCTGCTCGGCAATCAATTGCCGGATCTGCGCCTCGGACTCTGTCTCACGTCGGCCGTCCGCATCGGACAAAGGCTGCGCAACGATCTTGAGCCGTTGTGCCTCCTGCAGAAGGAGTTCCCGCACCACCAGAGCGCGGGCCGCAGCCCGCCATGCGGCCAATGGTTTGTCCGCCGGATGATTCTGAGTCTCGCGCGCAATATCCTCGCGCGCAATCGCGATACCGTTCACGCTGACGCGGCGCGGCCGGTCCAAACCCGCCAATTGCTGAAGCGAACAGCTCATCGTCGTCACTCCGCCGGGATGCCGCGGGCGCTCGACGCGGGCCGCGCCTGCACGACCTTGATTCGGCCCTGCTGCGGTGACACCGAAGCAGGCCGGAGCGGGCGCGTGGAACGAACGACCTGATAGCCGCGACGGCCGAGATACCAGATCGGCGCACTCCAGATGTGTACCAGCCGGGTAAAGGGCGTGATCAAAAACAGCGTCAGGCCGAGGACGATATGCAGTTTGTAGATGAAATAAGCATCCAGGATCAGGTCCGCGGCACTGGGATTGAGGTGATAGAGCCCTTGCGCCCAGCCCATGAACTTGAGCATCTCCTTGCCGTCCAGATGATCCAGCGTCCAGATGGTTGTCATCAGGCCGAGTGCGATTTGCACCCAAAGCAGACCCAGAACGCCGATGTCGGCCCACGAGGACGTGCTGCGGATGCGGGCATCGAACAGCCGGCGATGCAGCAGCAGCGAGCATCCGACGAAGGCCATGACACCGGCAATGCCACCGACCACCAGCGCCATCACCTGCTTGAAATCGTGCTTGATGCCGGCATAGTCGAAGACGTTGATGGGCGTCAGAAGTCCGATGAAATGCCCAACCACCAGCACCAGCAAGCCGACGTGGAACAGGTTCGATCCCCACCGCATCTGTCTGCGGCGGAGAAACTGGCTCGACTGGCTCCGCCACGTGTACTGCTCGCGGTCGTAGCGCAGAATGCTGCCGAGGATGAGGACCGTTATGCAGACATAAGGATACCAGCCGAACAGCAGATAGTTGACGAATTCGCGCATCGGCGATCCCCTTAATGACGTGTGACGGGATTGTGGCTTGATACCGGCATGTCCGGTGCGGGGCGCAAGCCGCCGCGCACGCGCGCCATCAGGTTGTCCTTGCAGCCGTCGCCCGCGCCCGGGCCAAACCGGACTTCTTCGTCCTCCCAGGCAGCATCGAGAGCTGTGAGATCGTTCGGATCGACGTCCGGCGCCTGCAGCGCTGCAGCAATCAACTCGCCCTTCGGTTTGTCCTTGGCTAGGGCAACGAGGGCACGAAAGGCCGCTTCATAGGCAGACTCCCGCTTGCGCAGTCGTTCCGCGATGGCGGCAAGGATATGCGCGGGCTGGCCGAGCAGATCATAGGCTTCCGAGCGAGGCAGAACCGACAGGAATTCCAGGAAAAGCGGCAGGAAATCCGGCAATTCCGAGGTTCCGAGTTCGAAGCCCTTCTCACCGTAGAGATTTTGTAGGTCGACCATCGCCTGACCGCGGTCGCGGCTTTCGCCGTGCACATGCTCGAACATATGCAACGATAGCGACCGGGTGCGATCGAACAGCAGCACATAGCGCTCCTGGAGGTCATACAATTCGCCGGTTTCGAACTCATCGAGCAGCCGCACCAGTGCGCGCGCTTCAGCGCGCGGTAGCAGCTTCTCGGCGACCAGCACCTTGCGCATTTCCGGGACCGCCTCCTGCAACTCGGCGGTGGGATAGTTCAGCAACACCGACAGAACCTTGAAAGTCATGCTCATCACGCGATCTCCATCGGATTTCTAGCTCTTTTCGGCGTGGCGAAGAGATTGACCTCGCTTTCCCCACCCGAGCAGCCATTGCCGAACGAGAAGCCGCAGGAACCTCGCAGGTCATAGGCATCCTCGTCGATCTCACGGTGCGCGGTCGGAATCACGAAACGATCCTCGTAATTGGCGATCGCCATGATCTGGTACATTTCCTCGATCTGCAGCGCGGTCAGGCCGACGCGCTTTGCGATTGATTCATCGATGACTCCGTCCACCGTTTTCGCTCGCATATAGGCGCGCATCGCCAGCATGCGTTCGAGACCGAGCGCGACCGGTTCTTCCTTGCCTGCGGTTAGGAGATTAGCCAGATACTTGAGCGGGATACGCAGGCTGCGCACATCAGGCATCTCGCCGTCATGCCCAATCTTGCCGGCAGCCGCGGCCGACTGGATCGGCGAAAGCGGCGGCACATACCAGACCATCGGTAGCGTGCGATATTCCGGATGCAGCGGGAACGCGATCTTCCATTCCATCGCCATCTTCCAGATTGGAGAATGGCGCGCGCCTTCAAGCCAAGCCTCCGGAATGCCGTCGGCCCGCGCCTGCTCGATCACGCGGATATCGTTAGGATCGAGAAAGATGGAGAGCTGCGATTCGTACAGGTCCTGCTCGTTGGCAACGCTGGCCGCCTCCTCGATCCGATCCGCATCGTAGAGCACGACGCCGAGATAGCGGATGCGGCCGACGCAGGTTTCCGAGCACACCGTTGGCTGCCCCGCCTCGATGCGCGGGAAGCAGAAGATGCATTTCTCTGACTTACCGCTCTGCCAATTGTAATAGATTTTCTTGTACGGGCAGCCGGACACGCACATGCGCCAGCCACGACACTTGTCCTGATCGATCAGGACGATTCCATCCTCCTCGCGCTTGTAGATCGCGCCAGACGGACAGGCCGCGACGCAGGCCGGATTGAGGCAATGCTCGCACAGCCGCGGCAGGTACATCATGAAGGTGTTTTCAAACTGACCGTAGATTTCTTTCTGCACGCCCTCGAAATTGTAATCTTGAGACCGCTTGGCGAATTCGCCGCCCAGAATCTCCTCCCAGTTCGGCCCCCATTCGATCTTTTCCATGCGCTCGCCGGTAATTAGCGAGCGCGGACGCGCCGTCGGGAACGCCGGCACCTCTGGGGTCTTCTGCAGATGCTCATAGTCGAAGGTAAACGGCTCGTAATAGTCGTCGATCTCGGGCAAATCCGGATTGGCGAAGATATTCGCCAGCACCCGCCATTTCGATCCGATCTTCGGCTCGATCTTGCCGTTGCGCTTGCGGGTCCAGCCGCCATTCCAGCGCTTCTGGTTTTCCCAGTCCTTCGGATAACCGATGCCCGGCTTGGTCTCGACGTTGTTGAACCAAGCATATTCCATGCCTTCGCGATTGGTCCATACGTTCTTGCAAGTGACCGAGCAGGTGTGACACCCGATGCATTTGTCGAGATTGAGCACCATCGCGATTTGCGCGCGGATCTTCATTCTGCTGCCTCCAGCTTGTGGGCGACGGTGAGCGTTTCGGGCTGTTCTGCGGTTGGCTTATCGAGCCAGTCGACTTTGACCATCTTGCGCACGATGACGAACTCATCGCGATTGGTACCGATCGTGCCGTAGTAATTGAAGCCATAGGACTGCTGGGCATAGCCCCCAATCATGTGCGTCGGCTTCAGCACGGTCCGCGTCACTGAATTATGGATGCCGCCGCGCTGGCCCGTTACCTCGGAGCCCGGCACGTTCACAATCTTCTCCTGCGCATGATACATCATGCACATGCCCTGCTTTACACGCTGCGACACCACCGCTCGCGCCACCAAAGCGCCATTGGTGTTGTAAGCCTCGATCCAGTCGTTATCGACGATGCCGGCCGCTTTTGCGTCGACTTCGCTGAGCCACACGATCGGCCCGCCACGCGACAGCGTCAGCATCAGGAGATTGTCGGTATAGGTCGAGTGGATCCCCCATTTCTGATGCGGCGTAATAAAGTTTAGTACGATCTGCTTTTCGCCGTTCGGTTTCTGGTCGATGACCGGCTTTGTGGTCTTCAGATCGACCGGTGGACGATAGACGCAGAGCGCTTCGCCGAAGGCCCGCATCCATAGGTGATCCTGATAGAGTTGCTGACGTCCGGTCAGCGTGCGCCACGGGATCAGTTCGTGTACGTTGGTGTAACCGGCATTGTAGCAGACCTTCTCACTTTCAAGCCCAGACCAGATCGGCGAGGAAATGATCTTGCGCGGCTGCGCCACTACGTCGCGGAAGCGAATTTTCTCATCCTCTTTATGGATCGCCAAATGGGCGTGGTCGCGGCCGGTGAACGTGGAAAGCGACTTCCAGGCCTTGACCGCCACTTCGCCGTTTGTCTCCGGCGCAAGCGACAGGATCACCTCGGTTGCGTCAATGTCGGTTTCGATCTTCGCAAGCCCCTTGGTCGCACCTTCCTCGGTCACGACGCCATTCAGGCTTTTCAGAAATTCGACTTCATGCTCGGTATTCCAGGACATTCCCTTGCCGCCGTTGCCAAGATTCGACATCAGCGGACCAAGCGCGGTAAAGTGCTTGTAGAGATTGGGATAGTCGCGTTCAACCACCGTCACCGACGGCATGGTCTTCCCCGGGATTGGATCGATCTCGCCCCTCTTCCATTCCTTGACGTCTATGGCCTGCGCGATCTCGGCCGGCGTGTCGTGCAGAATTGGGGTCAGCACCACGTCCTTCTCGACGCCAAGAACTTCCGGCGCGATCTGCGAGAACTTCTTGGCAATCGACTTGTAGATGTCCCAGTCGCTGCGCGATTCCCACACCGGATCGATCGCCGCGGTGAGTGGATGAATAAAGGGATGCATATCGGAGGTGTTGAGATCGTTCTTTTCGTACCAGGTCGCCGTTGGCAGAACGATGTCGGAATAGACGCAGGTCGTGGACATGCGGAAGTCGAGCGTCACCAGGAGGTCGAGCTTTCCGATTGGCGCGTCCTCATGCCAGGCAACCTCTTTCGGCTTCTTGCGCCCGGTCTCGCCGAGATCTTTGCCTTGCACGCCATGCGAAGTGCCAAGCAGATGCTTCAGAAAGTATTCATGACCTTTACCTGAAGACCCGAGCAGATTGGAGCGCCACACGAACATGTTGCGCGGCCAATTGTCCGGATGATCCGGATCCTCGCAGGACATCTGCAATTCGCCGGACTTCAGCGCCTTGGCAACATAGTCCCTCGCCTCCAGCCCCGCGGTCGCGGCATCTTTCGCAATCGATAGCGGGTTCTGCTTGAGCTGCGGCGCGGAGGGCAGCCAGCCCATGCGCTCGGAGCGCACGTTGTAGTCAATCAGTGCCCCGTCCCACACTCCTTCAGGGGCCGTCGGCGAAATGATTTCCTCTACACCGAGCGTTTCGTAGCGCCACTGATCGGTATGAGCATAAAAGAACGATGTGGAGTTCATCTGACGTGGCGGCCGGCTCCAATCGAGACCGAAGGCGAGCGGCAGCCAGCCCGATTGCGGACGCAGCTTCTCCTGCCCGACATAATGCGACCAGCCGCCGCCCGACTGACCGACACATCCGCACATCACCAGCATGTTGATGACGCCGCGGTAATTCATGTCGCAATGATACCAATGGTTCATTGCGGCCCCGATGATGATCATCGAGCGGCCATTGGTCTTCTCTGCATTGAGCGCAAATTCGCGCGCCACCGTGATGATCTGATCGCGCGGCACGCCGGAGATCTGTTCCGCCCAGGCCGGCGTATAGGGCACGTTCTCGTCATAGGACTTGGCAACATGCTCGCCGCCGAAGCCGCGATCGACGCCGTAATTGGCGAGGAACAGGTCGTAAACCGAAGCCACCAGCGCCTCGCCGTCCTTCAGCGTGACGCGCTTCGCAGGAACCTTGCGCGTAAGCACGCTCGGGTGATCGGTGCCGGCGAAATGATCATGCTCGCGGTTGCCGAAATAGGGGAAGGCAACGTCAGCGAGTTCATCCTTCACGTCAGCAAGTGAAAGACGGAGCTTCGTGTCATGCCCCCCCGAGTCTCTTTCTTCCAGATTCCATTTGCCCTTCTCGCCCCAACGGAAACCGACCGAGCCGTTCGGCACAACGACTTCGCCGCTCGTCTCGTCGATGGCGACAGTCTTCCATTCCGGATTATTGGTCTCGCCCAGGGTTCCGGTGAAGTCCGAGGCGCGCACGAGCCGCTCAGGCACGAGCCGTCCCTCGGATTTCACCAGCCGCACCAGAAATGGCATGTCCGTATACTGGCGCGCGTAATCGCTGAAGTACTTTGCCTGCCGGTCGATATGGAATTCGCGCAGGATCACGTGACCCATCGCCATCGCGAGCGCTGAGTCGGTACCCTGCTTCACCGAGATCCAGAGGTCAGAAAATTTCGAGGCTTCCGAATAATCCGGGCAGATGACGACACTCTTGGCGCCGCGGTAGCGCGCCTCGGTATAGAAATGCGCGTCGGGCGTGCGGGTTTGCGGGACATTGGAGCCCCACAGGATCAGGAAGCCGGAGTTGTACCAGTCGGCGCTCTCGGGAACGTCGGTTTGCTCGCCCCAGGTCTGCGGCGAAGCGGGCGGCAGATCGCAATACCAATCGTAGAACGACATGCAGACGCCGCCGAGGAGCGATAAGTAACGCGAGCCGGCGGCATACGACACCATCGACATCGCCGGGATCGGCGAGAACCCGATGACGCGATCCGGACCATGGTTCTTGACGGTATAGGCGTTGGCGGCCGCGACGATCTCGGTCACCTCGTCCCAGGTTGCGCGTACAAAGCCGCCGTGACCGCGCTTCGTGGTGTAGGCGCTGCGCTTTTGCGGGTCTTCGACGATGGACGCCCATGCCGCGACCGGCGTGCGCACCGCCCTCGCCTCGCGCCACAGCTTAAGCAGCCGCGAGCGCACCAGCGGATATTTCACGCGGTTGCCGGAATAGAGATACCAGGAATAGCTCGCGCCCCGCGAACAGCCACGCGGCTCGTGGTTTGGCAGATCGGGCCGTGTACGCGGATAGTCGGTCTGCTGCGTCTCCCAGGTGACGATGCCGCCCTTGACGTAGATTTTCCACGAGCAGGAGCCGGTGCAATTCGCGCCGTGCGTCGAGCGCACGATCTTGTCGTGCTGCCAGCGCTTGCGATAGCCGTCTTCCCAGCGGCGATCCTCGTTGGTAACGATGCCGTGGCCATCTGCGAATTCGTCGGTAACGCGTTTAAAGAAGGTCAGGCGGTCCAGAAAATGGCTCATGATCGTCCTCTCACTCAGCCGGTTGCGCCGCAGCCGGCATTTTTCCGCCGCGCTCGATGTCGCGCAGCAGGCCGCCACGCCGGGTGTAGTAGAACCAGGTCACCGCCACGCAGGTGACGTAGAAGATCAAGAATCCCCACAGCGCCAACTCCGGCCCGCCGGTGATGGCGATCGAGGAGCCGTAGCTCTTCGGAATGAAGAAGGCGCCATAGGCCGCGACAGCAGACGTGAAGCCGATGATCGCCGCCGATTCCATGTCCGACTGACGAACACGGTCGGTCGCGTTGAGCTTTGGCTCAAGCCTCGGCATTTCCGCGCGCATGATCGCGGGGATCATCTGGAAGGTCGACGCATTCCCGACGCCGGTTGCGAAGAACAGGATCATGAACATCGCAAAGAAGCCCATGAAGGCGTGCGGCTGATCCTTGATGCCGAGGAAGTAGAGCACGCCGCCCACCGCCGCGATCATCAGGATGAAGACCCAGAAGGTCACGCGGGCGCCGCCATATTTGTCGGACAACCATCCCGTCGCCGAGCGTGAAATCGCGCCGACGAGCGGACCGAGGAAGACGAGCTTCAGCGAATCGACCTGCGGGAATTGCGTCTTTGCGAGCAGCGGGAAGCCTGCGGAATAGCCGATGAAAGAGCCGAAGGTGCCAGTATAGAGCCAGCACATGATCCAGTTGTGCTTGCGCTGGAAGATCACCGCCTGGTCGGCAAACGAGGCCTTCATCGCAGCGATGTCGTTCATGCCGAACCAGGCGGCGGTCGCGGAGACCGCGATGAACGGCACCCAGACGAAGCCGGCATTCTGCAGCCACAGCTTGGTCGCACCGGATGCTTCGGCCGCGGTCTGCGGATCGCCGCCAAGCCAGCCGAAGACGCCAGCGGTGATCACCAACGGGATCACGAATTGCACGACGCTGACGCCGAGATTGCCGAGGCCGGCATTCAGCGCGAGCGCATTGCCCTTCTCCGATTTCGGGAAGAAGAAGCTGATATTGGCCATCGAGGAGGCAAAGTTCCCGCCGCCGAACCCGCAAAGGAGAGAAAGCGCGAGGAAGATGATGTAGGGCGTGTCAGGATTCTGGACCGCAAGGCCGATACCGACCGCGGGTATCATCAGAGACCAGGTCGCGATCGAGGTCCATAGCCGGCCGCCGAAGATCGGCGGCATGAACGAATAGAATATTCGAAGCGTGGCGCCCGACAGACCCGGCATCGCGGCGAGCCAGAACAACTGATCGGTCGTGAACTTGAACCCGACCGAAGGCAGCTTCGCCACGACCACCGACCACACCATCCAGACCGCGAAAGCGAGCAGCAGCGCTGGAATCGATATCCACAAATTCCGCCGGGCGATGGCCCTTCCGGTGCTCTCCCAGAACGCTTTGTCCTCCGGGCGCCAGTCCTCGATGATTGCCGGTCCAAGCTTGCCGACATGCTGCGGCTCATGGATGGCCTCCATTTCCGGCAGTTCAGGCAGCTTGCGCAATTCCGGCTCGCGCGCCTCTCGCTCCATCCGCTGCACCGCCAGATGCATCCACAACAGGGCGGTGCCCGACAGCAGGAACAACAGCATGAAGCAGCTGGTCCAGATGCCGGTCAGATCGTTCAGAACACCGAACATAATTGGCAGAACAAAGCCGCCCAGCCCGCCGATCATGCCGACCAGACCGCCGACCGCGCCGACATTGTTCGGGTAATAGACCGGGATGTGCTTGTAGACCGCGGCCTTTCCCAAGCTCATGAAGAAGCCGAGGACAAACACCAGAACGGTGAAGGTTCCGATCCCGGTTTCCATGTGGAAGCTGATCGGGCCGGTGATGCCCTTGATCGTGTACTGGGTCGGCGGATAGGACAGGATGAAGGTGACCAGCACCGACACGAAGAAGGTCCAGTACATGATCCGGCGCGCACCATACTTGTCGGACAGGTGACCGCCATACGCGCGGAAGATCGAGGCTGGCACCGAATAGGCCGCACCGATCATGCCCGCGGTGGTGATATCGAGGCCATAGACACCGATCAGATAGCGCGGCAGCCAAAGCGCAAGCGCAACGAAGGCGCCGAACACGAAGAAGTAATAGAGCGAGAAGCGCCACACCTGGACGTTCTTCAGCGGCTCGAGTTCGAGCCATGCACTCTTCGGCTTTTCGCCCTTCGCGCGCCGGGCGACCAGGACCGGATCGTCTTTGGTCGTGAACCAGAAAACCACTGCCATCACCGCGATAGCGGCGGCCCAGATCTGCGCCACAGTGTGCCACCCGTAAGCGACCAGCACGAACGGCGCGATAAACTTGGTGACTGCGGCGCCCACATTGCCAGCACCGAAAATGCCGAGTGCGGTTCCCTGCTTCGACACCGGATACCAGCGCGAAACATAGGCGATACCGACCGCGAATGAACCGCCCGCAATGCCGACGCCGAGCGCCGCCACCAGCATCTGCGGATAGGTGGTCGCGTAGGTGAGCAGGTAGGTCGCAGCCGCCGCCGCGAGCATCGTCACCGTATAGACCAGCCGCCCTCCATACTGGTCGGTCCAGATTCCGAGAAAGATACGAATAAGGGATCCGGTCAGGATGGGGGTGCCCACCAGAAGCCCGAACTGGGTCTCGTTCAGCCCCAGATCCTTTTTGATCTGAATTCCGATGATGGAAAAAATCGTCCAGACCGCAAAGCAGATCGTGAAGGCAATGGTCGACATCCAGAGAGCGGCGCCTTGGCCCTCGGGAGTTTCCTGAATTTTGGCTGGCATGAGTGGCCCCGTGAATTGAATTCACGCCCATCTCTAAGGTTGCTAAGCGCGCCCGCTTTGCGAAAGCTCAAGTATCTGAAATCATTCAATAATTGACATTTTACAATCTGCGAAGCGAAAAAAATCAATTCTGGATGCGAACTGTTTTAAGGTGAGATCGTCCCAGCAACAGGTTTTACGTGCGCATTCAAGATCTCGCCTCGATCCGCGACTTGGCCCTCTTTCGTGAAACCGCGAACGAGACATTCGAGGAACTGACGGAAGGTGCACTCCTGCAGCGATTTCCGCCGCGGCTCGAACTGATTCGCGAGGGTGCGTTGCCTGATTTTCTTCATGTCGTGATCGAGGGCAGCGTTGAATTGTTTGCCGAGCACAAAGGGCATGAAACCACGATCGACATTCTGGGGCCGGTCACCACTTTCATCCTGGCAGCCGTTATCCGCGACGAACCGTACCTGAAGTCGGCACGCACGCTCACCAATGCGCGCATCCTGATGATTCCGGCGCCGAGCCTTCGAAACCTGTTCAGTCGCGATGCGGGTTTTGCGAGAGCGGTGGTCGGCGAACTCGCGATCCGCTACCGCACGGTCGTTCGCGCATTGAAAAACGAAAAGCACCGGACTGGTAGCGAGCGTTTGGCCAACTGGATCTTGAAAATGGATGCGCAGCAAGGCGGCACCGGTTTGGTGGCCATCAACTACGACAAGCGCACCCTCGCATCGTTACTCGGAATGACGCCCGAAAACCTGTCCCGAAGCTTCTCCAACCTGTCGAAGCACGGGATTCGCAACAGCAATCGCGGCGTTGTCATCGAGGATCGCTCGGCGCTGATTGCGTATTCTTGTCCGACCCCGCTCATCGACGGCTGATGTTTGTTCGACCGGCTTTGAGGTGAGCGACTCCATCCTGTCTTTGCACTTAATAACGAAGTCCGCCGCGTTGCCGACGACGCTTCGCGAGAGCGGGTGCAAAAGCGTCGCGTCACAGGCCGGACAAGGACAGCGTCGACCGGCGCGCCTCAGCGAGGGATCGTCTCGGTACGCTCGCTAGCTCGGCCGCGTGTCTTTCGGACGACCGGCCTTCAACAGGGCATCTAGCGTGAACGCATTGGGGCAAAATTCATGAAAACCGCCGGCCGCGGTTCCCTCAGCGAGATCATGCTGACACCGGCGCTTGTTACCGCAGGTGACGCATAAGCGCTGCAGGTCACGCATCAGGGCGGGGTCGGCGCGAGTGAGCGCCTCGGAGTCGACACCCAGGGCGGGAAGCATTTTCTGCAACAGATCGGCCGAGTGTGGCCCATGAGCGGACAGCTTTTGAAGCTCGTGGGAATCTATACCAAGGTCGCTTGCAACTCGGCGAACCTCGTCCGGTCCACACGCGGCGAATTCATTCGAAGAGTGTATCGCCTGCCGGCAGTTGCTGACCCAGTTCGCGACGGCGTCGATGATCATCTCGACAGTGGGGTAGCTGGGAACGGGACTAGATTTCGGGTCTCTGCGATTCATCGCCAATCCCTCTATCTGGAAAGTCTGGCAAACTAACGGTCAACCAATCCGAATGACCTTGCGATAGATCAAGCAACGGCTTTCAAATTCACGCTTGTGTCTAAGTGGCGCATTTCGCGCCTGTGCGCGGGCGCGACTTCGGTCAAGGAATCGATGGCGCATCGCGGCGCAGCGGCAACTGGCGCTAGTCTGGACTTTGAAAGGAGCGGACGCTTCACCGCAACGATCGCTGGGCTCTCCATGAGAACATTATGATGTGGCGTCACCTCGGCATCGCCTTTTCGACTCTTGCGGGCATCGTGCTGCTCGACGCCACGGCGCAGATCCATGCGCTGGATGTCGTCATCAAGGTCATCGTGACACGCGAAGGCATGCCCTGGGTTCTCGGGACCACGAACCTGCCGGACGGCTCCATCTTGCTTGTCTCGCTCAGCCGGCAAGAGGCGGCGTATTCGGTACAACGCACAGCGGTTGTGTCAAATCGCCGATTTACCGCCGGGCCTTTTTCGCAGAAAGGTGGCGCGATTCCGCCAGGCGATTACGACGTAGAAGTCGTGTTCGGGACAGCAAAAAGTCAACCGAATGCTGTCCGCGAAGTCGTAGGCGAAAGCAACGAGAAGATCACCGGTAGCCTGGTCAGGGAAAGCCCCACCGGCATCACAGCGCGCCGCCTCATCAGACTCAATCATGGGGGCGCAGCTTCTCCGGAGTTGGACCGTAGAACGCGGGAAGACAACGAAACTGCACGGAAATGATGCGAGTCCGCAGCGTTGGCATTCGGCCATCGCAGCCTGGGCATGCTCCCGCTCGACCTCGTCACTCGATTCGCGAGGACGGCCGATCAGTCCCGAACCCAACGCGAAGCAGCGATGTCGCGCGCAGCCGAGTAAGCAACAGCCTCGCCGATTTCATTTTCCTTCAGCCAGCTATTTATGGCGCACGAGCCAAGCTGGCATTCGTGTGCCATATCACCGGCAAAAGCCCTCCATTGATCGATATTGCGGAAGGGCACGCCGACGAGCACAGGTATCCCAAGATCGATGGCTACTGCGAGCACGTCGCGAAGCCCGCCTCCCTCTGATTCCACCTTTCCGAACTTGTTAAGAACCAGGATCTCCGGTTTTGATTCCAGTGCCTTGAGCAAAAGGCTCGCCGCATCGGCCAGCACAGAGCGGTCAAGCCTGCAGCCTCTGGCGTCCCGCCCCCGATCCTCCGACAATTGCAAAATCGTTCCGGAAAACAGCTCTTCGACAGCCATGTCGCATTTTGTGCGATCACGCACAAACGTGTTGAGTTGAACCACGCCTGCGACTTTTATCCCCTCGCCTCTCAAGCTGTAACCGACCTCGGACAAATATCGATCAGCCTCTAAACCGTCACTGTAAGCCAGAGCTAGAATTGGACGTCCCATGCGTTTCTCTCCTCTTGATACGCTGGAGGAAGAACGCGACGTGCGTTTTGATTTGGCGCAACTCGACGCGCAGCACCCCTGTCGGAGTTGCGCTCGAACTAGGATCAATCCTGCAGCGGCGTTCTCGGATGACCCAAAGTATCGTAACGCTGCCAACTGCTTTGTGTCGGCCCGCAATCGCGCGGAAGGCATCCTATATCGTGGAATTTTTATATCCCGTCACCGTATCCCTTTGGATCACCAGCGGACATTCGGCGGCCAAAACCTCTAGGTCTCGCTATTCCGAAGCCGGCATGGCTACGGACGTTGATCGACCTCGACTTAACCATTCTTTCTGCCGCAGGCGTAAGCTGCTCTACGGCGTCAGCCGCAGCCGAACGCCTGAATTTGCGTTATTTTTCAACAACTTCTGGCCTATTGCAAGCCTTTTTTGCCGATGTCATACTATTATTTAATGATTCGACGTTCGTAGAGCTGCGTGCGTTCTGAGACGTAAAAATTGCAATTAGACGCGAACACCCGGTGCAGAATTTGAATGCGATAACGATCACAGTCCGGCAGAGCGCCGAAGGACCAAGCCCGGTCCAGACCTGATGGTAAGCGCCCGGACCAATCAAAATCGGTCCGGCAAGACTAAAAGCTCCCGACATCACAACGGCCTCCAAGCTGACGCTGCGCTCGATCACGCGGTGAAGCTGATTGATACGGTTTGCCGCCTCGCTGGTGATGAGCATCTGGTCGGCAATCAGTCGAGCCTTGAGATTAAGCGGCTCCGGCACGCCATCGCAGAGCACGACACGGGTTATCTGTTTGAGCAGTTGATGGAAGCGTTCTCGCTGCAGGGCATCAGCGACCACGCCGCCTACACATACATGGAGCGCAACGGGCGTTTGACCTGGCGCGATCTGGAGCGAGCGACCGCACGGGTGCCTGTCTGTTCCAAGCTACGAAGCTACTGGACCTTTGAGAGTTGCGGTTATCGAAAGGAAGCTGGGACTTGCGGCAAGCCGGAGACCCTTTCCGAATGTCCGCTGCCAAAGCACGACCTACGCAATGGACGTCTAAACCAGACGGCGTATGCGCTATTTCTCTTCATCCGCGACATTGCTGAGGGCGATGTCGTTCGTTGGATCGACGACCGTCTTGAGGCCGCTTGTGAAGGCAGCGTTCGAGGGCGCTCTCTGCGAATGCGGAACGCCTTGGTAGAACCAATGCGCAATCTGTTCGGCGTCTCTGACAAGGTGCTGAACATGACACTGGCGTCGCTCCTCACTGCCGCGCCTACGAACAAGCCGCTGTGGCTGGAGGCCGGGGTCGGCATGATTGCGGTCGATACGCTGGTGCATAACTTTCTACACCGGACCGGCATCCTACGACGGTTCAATGCCGAGCACCCCTACAGCCCATCTTGCTATGAGCCAAACGGATGCGCCGAGCTCGTCGCGAGGATTGCGGAGCGGATCGACGCCCGAGCTATTAACCCAGAATATCCGAAATTCTTTCCCAGGTTCGTGCAGCATTCAATTTGGAGATACTGCGCACAGTCGGAGATGAACCTGTGCAACGCTATCAAAATCGCCAGCAGCTCCCGTTGCGAAAATATGGGCTGCCCGTTGTTCATTCGGTGTGACCGCGATGCTCTCCAGCCAATGAGCGCGACCACGCCCTGAGCGCAATCTGGCCTCCCGGCCAGGCGTATGAGTAACGACCCACCCTGTCCATCAACCACAGAGGCCCTTCGCGGGCCTCTTTTGATTCCAGCAAGGAGAAATGCATGAGCAAGAAGCCAATCAAACCCAAAGCACCAAAAACACCCAAAGCACTTAAGGGCAAATCGCCTACCGCAACTTCACCGAAAACGACCAAAAGTACAGTTGTTCTCTTCGGGCTCGACGAAACCGACAAGCCGCGAGGAGCGCGATTCGAAGGCCAAGACGAGGCTCTACTATCTCGGATGGCCAAGGGCATGGGGCTACGGATAGGCACACCCCACGCTCCGCATCAGTTCGCGGTAACCAGCAAGCTTCCAAAGGGCGACGTCCACGCCACTGGCTTGAAAGCAGTGCCGCAGATTGCTCTCGACCTCTACGAAAAGCTCAACGCGCTGGTCGGTGGTGAAACTGGTGCGATTTCGACGACCCAGCCTAAGACCTGGGCCGACGCGGAGCCAGGTCAACTTGTGATCGCTCAGGACAGCTTGGCGGACGGCTGGTGGCCAGCGGTTATTATCAGACGCGAAGAGGACGCCATCGTCATCAAGTGGCGCGACTTTCCGGGGCAAGGCGAATTCATCCGCGACGTTAACGCCGTCGCCCTGCTCAAGAACGACTGACCACCAACCTCCCCTGCATTTTGACTGGCTCGGGTCGCCGCAGGCCCGAGCCTTTCCTTTTGGCCACTACCACAACCAGGAGATCAACTATGAGCCCGAACACCGCAATTATCCGCAGTCTAAACGACCAACTCCGTCGCGACTTCACATCGGGCATGGCATTCATGACGCCCGGCGTAGCTGCCTTGGGCGCAGAAGCGGCCGAACGGATATTTAGAACGATCTCGGTGTATGACGATTTCTGTCACGCGAACGATCCCTGGTCGGAGCACGACTTCGGGGCTTTCGAGGCGGAGGGAGAAACCATCTTTTTTAAGATCGCATACTACGACAAAACACTGACAACGGGCTCTCCAAACCCCGCCGATCCAGCAGTTACGACACGGGTGATAACTATCATGCTGGCCAGCGAATACTGAGTGTCGGGCGTCGCGCCAGCTAACCTGGCTTCTTAGATTTGCCAGCTTGCGCCTTTCGGCCGCTCCGGAGGGTTTTCGGTGCACCCTCGCCGACTTTCGGCTTCAAGAAAAGCTCTGAAATATGGACCGATAAGGTCACGGCCAACCGCTCAAGCAGAGCAACAGTCGGGTTCTTCTCACCCCTCTCCAAGCGGCCGACATAGGCGCGATCTACGCCCGAATCGGCACCCAGCGCGTCCTGGGAAAGGCCCTGTCGAACTCTAATTCGACGGAGATTCCAAGCCACCAGCCTGTTCGCATCCATTCGCCAAGCCGACAGCTTGGCGGCGTATCAAACCACGGTCTATATTACCCCTATTAGGAGATATCACATGTCGGGCGATCAAATAAAGGCGGTCGGCTTTCTTGGCCGAATTAGCGGGTTCTCGTTCTTAGCTGTCTGCATTTTTTCAGGCCTTGTTGGCAGCCTGTTAGCTTTGGTCATTGCGGTGTTCGTTGACGCCGCGATCAGTCCGGGATCGAAGAACGTTCCAAGCTACCTTTATATTGCTCTATTGTTTGGCTTCTGCGGTCCCATCGTCGGCATGATCATAAAGCGGCGAACGGCACGCTCAGAACAACACGTGGCGCGATCCGAGCCAGGGCGTTCCGAAGTTGTTAGCCCCACTCCCCAGAACCGTGGTTGGTTAAGGACAGGCGCAATCTCGGCAGGTGTTTTACTTCTGCTAGTAATAGCCTTGATCGGCATGGACGATGGGATCACCGAACTGCCCGAATGCGACAGCCCGACGGCGAAAAGTCACCTGAAAAGTGCCATCGAGAACAGCCCGACTAATCGAGGACGCGTCGAAATCTTTTCAGTGAAGAACGTAAAGGAATGCGGCGTCCGTGAAGACGGCTCTCAGCAGCTAATTGGTCGCGCATGCTCCGGCACCCTTTTCACCAATGCGGGAGAGTTGCCGACCAATTTTCTCATGAGATGGATCGACAAATCCAAGGGCGAATGGTTCTTACAAACCGGCATTTGTCCAGCTATCGGATTCGATAGCTGGATCTCAACTCCAACAAAGAAAGCTCGCAGCGCAAATCGCAATTGAGACGTATCAGCCTTTCAGCCGTCAAGACGCGCGAAAGCCGCGTCATCGCCGAAGCGCACGAACGCTGGCGCTTGGAACATTCGGCGGGACAACGGCCCTACTGATCACAAAGGGTATACTTCCTCCTCAACAGCGGCGGTGCCGACGCTCGTGCTTGTGGCAGCCATTCACTTGAGATTCATTCATACAACGGAGCGTTACACGTGATGAAACGATTTCTGCTGACTGCCCTTGTCGCGGCAGCTTCCTTTAACATTGCAAATGCGGCGGACGCGCGTTGCGCGAAGATGCGCGATAGGGTGGGATGCAACTGCGCTTTGCAAAATGGAGGTGGCATTTCGAAAATGGGAGGCTGGTATTCTAAGCTACGGCAAACCGATCCTGTCAATGAACGCTTTGTTCGTTGCATGATTCGCGCAGGGAGACGTTAGCTTGCGACCTGACGACCTGCCGCTGAGTTTTCGCCCGGCGGCAAGTTTCAGGGAGGGGGATTTTGGACGCCTTGTTCTCGTTTGGAGCGCCCCACGCCCTCACCCGCCAATCGCCTGATCGAGCGCGACGGCATCGATAACGATATAGCGAGGCTTGCCTTTCACGCCGCTGATTTTACGCGCCATAGTGGTGGTGTCCTCGCGCTCCGTCCGCAGGATCTTGTTCCGGGCCAGGATGGCCTTGTTGGCTAGGGTAATGCCATTCCAACAGTTGGGCTTTACGTAGATTTCCTGATCCACATAGAAGCCATCAGCTTGCTCGCGCTGCTGGGCCTCCTCCCCCGTGGCCTTGATGCCCTTCTTGACCTTCAATAGATGGAGGCGCTCTAAGTCCCCTTTCAGGGCCTTAGCCACGGTTGAAATCGAGAGTGTTGGATCTGCCAATTGCCGTCTGGCTTCCAAGCTAGCCGTCATGCACTTGTTGATTGCCTTAAGCGTGGAAACCTTTGACCATGGCAGAATACCGTAGTCGATGGCCAGAGCTGCAGCGGCATACATCACCGCAAAATTGCTGCGGATCCTGTTGTCGGCATTCTGCATACAGGACGCCGACGCCTTCTTTTCGAACTCACGCCTATATCGCTTCAACGTCGCAACCGCGTTGGCGTCCTTCGTATATTTTCGCAGGAAACTGCGCAAAGCAAAACCCTGATTGATGGCCGCGTGTTTACGGAGGTTATCGACCAGCCGCTTGCCTTCTTCGGCAGGCGTGGTGCGGCCCTTCAATTTCAATGTACCGTCAAAAATCCCTTGCGACCCGGCATCGGTGGCAGGAACATCAATGAGCCGCACCTCCTCGCCGCCCAACCGAGGTTTACCTGCGGTGACCGCAACGCTGCCAAAGTCCCGCTCGCTGGAGCTCAGTACAATGTTCCGGTAGTCACGGGTCGTTAGCTTGCTGCCCCTCTCGTAGCTCTTATCGAGATTTCTGGGCCGATTTCGGCTAATCGCAAACGCTAGCAGCCGCGCCTTTGTAGCCAGGGGAATCTTATCTTCGCCGTCGGCGGTCTCATCCAGAGGCAAGAGTCCATCGCGATGACCTACCATCAATTGCTCGATGGCCGGGGATGAATCTGCCCAGCCTGGCAGTCCCCGGTCACTAATCAACCCGGACACCGACGCTGCCACGATCAGGCAGGACGTCTTGCCGGTTGAAGTCTCGCTGTACAAATTCAGGCCGAATGAATCCATCCCGAGTGGTCTCAGCACTGGTGCTGCAAATGCCGCGGCAACGCACAGACGAAGTCGAGATGATTTCCTGGTAATCTTGGCGACCGTCTTCTTCCAAGCCTTTAGCGAGCCAGCACCGACCTGGAGGGCGGCCACGTTCGCGCCGGTCTCCTTGTCGATCAAGTAGGACCGCTTCTTCGGCTCGTTGGAGCCATACTCCCGGTCCGGGGTTACGTAGACTCCGCCATACCATCCTGGGGCACCGACCAGTTTAAACCGGCGCTCTGGAATGTTTGCTATGAGGGCGTTCAGAATCGCCTCGTTTGCTCCTTTGTCGATGGGCCAGCGGTATCCCCTGTCGGCAAGTCGCTCGATAACGCAGTTACGATTCGCGGGCAGAACTTTCGAGAGATCGAATGTCTCCGAAAGTCGCTCGCCGTCGAAATTCACGAAACTGATCTGCGCAACCTTGGTATCATCGACCACGCGGGTGCCAATCGCCTCGACTCGGATCGGAGCCGCTATCAGTTTTCTCTCCACATTGTTGACGAGGAAAACGCCTTCTGGTGATAACTCGATTCTTGTTGAAGAATGGGAACGTTTGGTCATATGGATTTATCTCAATTGTAGTGTGCTCAGTGCTCAGCTTGAAATTAGCAAATGCGAAACTTATCAAATCGGGCGAAATTGCTTGCCAAAAATCAGTTGTGTTGATTTGTCGAACCAAAATCGTCCGTTGAGGCCCCAACTCGGCACTTAGAGGCTCCAACTTGGCACTTTGACGATCTTTCTCGTTACGAACCTACTTCTTTGATTTGTGCGTTGGCTTCACGACGCTATTGATCACGATAGCGCCTTTCTGAGCACGGAAGCGCAGCTTGATCATAACCAGCAGGTCTAGTGGTTCAGTACGATCAAGGACCAGAAGAAGTTCTGGCAAGTTTGTGCGGGTCTCGCGAAGAAGATGTGGCAACTTGATCGCCTTGTTCTGGTACGGCAAGAATCCATGGTCGCGTGCTTCTCGGACATCGACGGGCCGTTCATGCTTCTGAGTCCGACGAAATATCTTCTTCAGCTTGGCTTCTAGTTGATCGGGATCGCTGGTCCACAACGCTAGGTGCCAATGGAGCTGGATATATTGTCCACCACGACGGGTGTTCGTCGTCAGATAATTTGAGACTGATCGGGCATTTCGAGAAGGGAGGCTTTGGC